>Ga0138256_10001309_pt1 | contig 26871 bp, 16 predicted proteins | sample KNB2016incub_MG_FD_105486 | JGI IMG/M metagenome (GOLD analysis project Ga0138256, IMG submission 105486) | Active sludge microbial communities from wastewater in Klosterneuburg, Austria - KNB2014incub_MG | ecosystem: Engineered > WWTP > Activated sludge > Unclassified | place: Austria...
AACGCCGCGTGTTGCCACCGCCCGGGTACGTCTGGAAACTGCGGAAATAATAGGTGTTGCCCACCACCAAGCCCGTAAGTGGCAAAGCACCATTGCTGATCGGCCCTGCCGTGCAACCGATGCTGTTGAGCGTGCCGCACGTCCCACTGAACGCCTCGATGCACACGGCATCCACTGCATGGCCATCGTGTACAACAGTGAGCGTACTGGCTGTGGCCACGAAGCTGAACCACACATCGCTGTAGCCGTTGCCCATACACGCCGCCGGACTGATCGCGTTGGGTTCATCGCCGGTGTTGCTCAACACCCACTCGTCCGGCACCGCGCCGCTGCTCACCGCAATGGGATAGGCGTTGGCGCAATCGGGGTTGTTGGCGTTCTGGGCGAAGGCGATCGTTGGGGCCAGAGCGAGGATGAAGAGAGCGGTGCGCATGTGTCGTTGGAATTGCACGACCAAGGGAACGCAACACGGGGCGAACGGAAAGGAAGACCGAGGCTACGGGAAGGGATCGAGGGAACGGTCAGCCTCGCAGCGCAAGCGTCACCTCCTCCAACCTTCTCCTGCTGATCTCCACGCGTACGCCGTTGCGCAGGCGCACGCGTCCTTCGCCATCGATGCCGTCCACATGGCGGCGGTTCACCAGCGCGCTCTTGTGTACGCGGATGAAGCCCAGCGGGGTGAGCATCTCGTCGTAGTCTTTCAGTGTGCGGGCGGAGACGAAGCGGCGCTCATCTGCGAGGTGCAGCGCGGTGTAGTTGTCGTCGGCCTGGCACCAGGCGATGTCGGCGGGTGCAACGGCGTGCGTGCGATCGCCGTGCGTGAGGGTGAGCTTCAGGGACTGCTCATCGCGCTGCACGATGTTGTTGAGGAACTGCTGCTGCACGTCGGTAGACGCGTGGGCTTTGTGCTGCACATGCCGATCGATCGCTGCGCGCAACTCATCGGCCTGCACCGGTTTCAGCAGGTAATCCAGCGCGCTGAAGCGGATGGCCTGTATGGCGTAGTGCTGGTGACTTGTCGTGAAGATGACATCGAAGTCCCAGCGACCGAGGCGCTTGAGCAGTTCGAAGCCATCGCCGCCGGGCATCTCCACATCGAGGAAGACGAGTTGCGGTTTGGTGTCCGCGATCATGCTTGCGGCCTCGTCGATGTTCTTCGCTTCGCCGAGGACTTGGACTTCCGGGGCCACATCGCTCAGGCGGGAGCGCAGGAATTCGCGTGCGCTCGCTTCATCATCCACCTGCACCGCCGTGATCATGGGAGCAAGTTAGAGTGCGTGTTCCTTTCACCGCAACGACACAACGGACGCGACGGCTTCGCAACGTTGAATTCCTTGGCGGGTCCTTGGCGGGTCCTTGGCGGGTCCTTGGCGCTCGCGGCGTCGTGGCGGTGATCGACCCTAGCCAAGCAAGACTTCAACCCGAGTCCCCGCAGGCGCACCCGCTTCCATCAGATCGGTGAACTTCACGCGGCCCGTGTCCCCGAGCTTGAAGGCCAGCAACTGCAAGCGCTCGTTCGTGAGTTGAAGGCCCATGCTCGCGCTTCCGTCGGGATGAGCCCGCTTCGGCGCGGCGTTCCTTCCAACGCCATTTTCCTCCACCGTGCAGACCACTTGGTCCCCCCGCATCGCGAAGCGCACGCTCAATTTCTTCTCGCCTTGCTTCGGTGCGAGCCCGTGCCACACCGCGTTCTCCACGAAGGGCTGCACGAGCAGCGTTGGTACGAGCAGGTCCTCATCATCGAGCAGTGCGCGATCGGCATCAACCACGTATTCCAGTCCATCCTCGAAACGCATCGCTTCCAGTTTGAGGTACTGGCGCAGAAAAGCGATCTCATCCGCAAGAGGCACCCGTTCCTTCACACTGTGGTCGAGCACCATGCGCAACAAGCGCGCGAAGCCATCGAGGTAGGCGCTTGCCGCGGCCGCCTCGCCCTTGCGCACGAGGTTATGGATAGCGTTGAGGCTGTTGTAGATGAAGTGCGGGTTCATCTGCGTGCGCAGCACTTTCAGTTGCAGCAATCGGTTGATCTCCTCGATCCGGGTCTTCTGTTCGCTGAGTTCCGCGTTCAACTTCTCCAATGTGGCGGAGTACTTACGCCTTTGCCGCAGGTTGCGCCACACGAGCAGCGCCGCGCTCAAGGCCAGAACAGCGAGCGCGAGACTTCCATAGAGCTGCACGTTGCGCAAGCGAAGGCGTTCGTCCTGTTCTCGGGCCTGTGCATCGAGCCGTTGGATCTCTTCTTCCTTCAACTGGGTCTCGAAACGCTTCTCCAGTTCCAGGTACTGCTCGTTCATGGATCGGTCGAAGAGCGTGTCCTGCAGATCGCGGGCACGCCTGATCATCGCGTAAGCTCCGGTGATATCGCCCATGGCCTCCAGGCATTCCGCGCGCAGCTCAGCGAGATCGATCGCCAGGTCGAGCGCATTCCCACTGGCGGCGTTCAACGAGTCGCCCGTATCGAACGCCGCGAGGGCCTCGGGGTAGCGTTTGGCGTACATCAATGACCGACCGAGGTTGCTCAACGTCCAGGCCTTGTTGTGCAGATCGGTGCTGTCCAGCTCGGCCAGAACCTGTTCATGGAGCTTCGCCGCTTCAGCGTGTTCGCCCTTTGCGCTTAACGTGCTTGCGAGGTTGCCCAACAAGGCTTGCTTCACCACGTGCTTGCTGTCACCGAGCAACTTCAGCCCTTCGCGGTAACAGTACTCCTCGGAATCCGGGCGCTCGATGCGGCTGTACATGCTCCCCATGCTGTTGAGTGCGAGCGCTTGCTGGATGGTATCGCGCCCGTATGCCCGTGCCAAGGCCAAGTGCTCACGACGGAAGCGATCGGCCTCTTCGAAGTGCCGCCCTTCCACATTGAACTTGGTGAGTTGGTACAGTGAGGCCAGCACGCGCGAGGTGTCCGCGATCCCACGCGCTACGAGAAGGGCTTTCTGCGCGTGCTCCACAGCACCCAGCGGGTCATCCTTGCCGCTTCGGGCAAAGGCCCAGTGGTATTCGGCTTCGTAGCGAAGGTCCTTCGTCTTTGCATCGGCGAGAAGGCGCTTCGCCTCGGTTTCGAGGGGGGCATGCTCACCCCTGGCTCGCAACTCCTTCAGTTGTTCGACGCGGTGATCTTGTCCCGGTGCTTGAAGGCGTACCAGAACAACCGCGATGACGATCCCCGCGCGTATCCCACGGGAAGCGATCATGTGCCGCCGTCCAATTGCGTCGCCAGCAGGTCTTCGATCGTTTCGCGCCGGCGGATCAGTTGCGCCTTGCCGTCCTTGACAAGGATCTCCGGTGGGCGTGGGCGGCTGTTGTAATTGCTGGCCATGCTGTAACCGTAAGCACCCGCGTTGAGGAAGGCGAGCAGATCGCCTTCATGCACTTCGGCGAGCTTGCGGTCCCAGGCGAAGGTGTCGGTTTCGCAGATGTATCCGGCCACGGTATAGATGCGTGGTTTGCCTTCCGGTGAACTGACGTTCACAATGCCATGATAGGAACCGTATAGCATGGGCCGGATCAAATGGTTGAGGCCGCTGTCCACACCAGCGAAGACGGTAGCCGTGGTATGCTTCACCTGATCCACACGCACCAGCAGCACCCCGGCCTCGCTCACCAGGAACTTGCCCGGTTCGAACCAGACCTCTACTGGTGTCGTGCGTTCCGCATTGAAACGGGCCAGTCGTTCACCGAGCTGCTTGCCCAGGTCCTCGATGTCGGTACCGATGTCGTCGGGCTTGTACGGCACCTTGAAGCCGCTACCGAGATCAAGGAAGGTGATGCTCGGAAAGGATCCCGCGATCTCCAAGATGATCTCGGCCCCTTGTAAAAAGACCTCTGCATCGAGGATGTCACTGCCGGTGTGCATGTGGAGGCCGTTCACACGTAGCCCGGTCGTGGCGAGCACTCGTTCCACATGCCGTAACTGGTGGATGCTGATGCCGAACTTGCTGTCGATGTGGCCGGTGCTGATGCGCTCGTTGCCGCCGGCCATGATATGAGGATTGAAGCGGATGCACACCGGGACCCGATCGCCGAAGTCGTGGCCGAAGTGTTCCAGCACGCTCAGCGAATCGATATTGATCATGACACCCAGTTCCACGGCGCGTTGGTACTCGGAGTACGCCACCATGTTCGGTGTGAAGAGGATCTCCTTTGGCAGGAACCCGGCCCGCAAGCCGATCTCCACCTCCTGGATGCTCACGGCGTCCAGCCCGCAACCGAGCGTGCGCATGTGGCGAAGCACTGTCATGTTCGTGAGCGCCTTGCACGCGTACAACACGCGCAAGGGGATGTCCGTGAACGCCGCGCGCAAACGATGTACCTGGCGATCGATGATGCCCGCATCGTACACGTATACCGGCGTGCCCGCCAGCGCGGCCAGATCCTCGACCGGCGATCCTCCGATCCGATAGGTTCCATCCTTGAGTTCCATGGGTTGAATGTAGCGCGGTGCCCCATGTGGATCGGCGTCCCTACCTTCTTGGCGAGCGGATCGACATTTTCCGCGTCGGTCCGCTGCGATCATGACCCCATTCCCTGTACACGGTCTTGTTCCTTACGAAGGCCAGGTGGTGCCCATCTTGAACGGGCGGTCCGACCCGGTCCATGGATGGACGTATACCCTGCACACCCGCGCGCCGGACCGCGAGCTGCTGATCCACTACTACGTGCCGCATGCCGATCTGCTGAAGGCCATCGCGATGTACGCGCGCTTTGAAAAGGACGCCGAGGTGAACCTGGCGCAGAGCGGGCCGGTCGTGATGGTGCAACGCACGTGGAACTTCCGGCAAGGCACGGTGCTCTATCGGGCCGCAAGTTCAAAGCACGGGACGATAACAGGATGGATCACCCAGGAACGGATGGTGGAACTGGTACACGGGAACGAACGAACGGATCGGCCGACGTGGGCGATCGGACCGCGGAAATAAGCGGCCCGGCCCTTTCCAGGAGCCGGGCCACCACTACCGAAGAAGGCTCAACGCACTACCACAAGCCGTTCCTGCCAAAGCAGCTCGCCCGCTTGGTCCATGCGCACGGCATACGTTCCAGGGGTCAGCGCGCTCAGGTCCAGATCGATCGATCCATTGGGACCGGAGACCACGTTCTGTTGGTGGACCATGCGGCCGTCGGCGGCGATGATGCGCAGATCGGCCTGGACCGCTGTACCGGTCCATTGGAGCCGCACCGTGCCGTAGGTCGCCGGATTTGGGCCCATGGACACCGATGCCGCATCGAACTCGGGCACGGAGAGCGGAGTGACGCTGATGGGTGTGTTGAGGGTGAGTTCCTGTGTATCGGGGTTGTACTCTGCGATGGGGATCATGCAGTTGGTATCGCGGAACCACTTGTAGGTGAAGACGGTGCCGGTACCGCTACCATCGTTGAAGCCGAACTCGATCAATACCACATTGGCGTGATCACCAAAGGGGGTGAGCATGGTCCCTTTGGCGAGCGGATTCACGATCCCCTGGTAGGTGTTCCCGCTCACCGTGTAGTTGTCGTTGTATCCGGTGGCGATCTGGTTCGGGAACACATAGACCTGCCAGGGGTCCAGGTAGTTGAAGAAACCGCCGGTGGAACCGGAGGCCACTTGCTGGATCCCCGAAGTACTGGTCACGAAGTAGTCGTAGATCACCGGGAATTCCAGCTGATTGTACAGGCAATGGGTGGCTTGAGGCACCTGGGCAGCGTAGGGGGTTCCAGCCGCCGGGCGCCACACCTCGATGTAACTGGCGATGGACCCGAAGGTGAGCCCATTGAAATTCCACGGTGGGGCGGCGGAATAGGTCGGCAACGGAGCGATCCGCTGGGCCAAATTGTGCGTTCCTTCTTCCGGCAAAGCGTCCGGATAGGAGAAGGCGACCTGCCCCTGGGCGGTGATCGCGGCACAAGTGATCAGTAGTGTGAAAGGGCGTAAGCGTGTCATCATGCAGGGATCGTTGGTTGGCACGAGGCACGATCGCCCAGTGCAAGAGCCGATGAAGTTCGCAAGAAGTTGACAGGATCCCTAACGCGGTGATCGGCTCACATGAAGAATAGCACGAGCAGCACCACCCCGATCAGGTCCATCCAAATACCGGCCCGTACCATGCTGCGCACCGGAATACGCCCCGTCCCGAAGACGATCGCCTGCATGGGACTGGCTATGGGCAGCATAAAGCCGCAACTGGCGGCGAGCGTGGCGGGGATCATGATGGACACCGGATCCATGCCCCATGCCGGCGCCGTGCTGGCGAGGATGGGCAGGATCAAGCTGGCCACAGCGGTATTGCTGCCCAACTCGCTCAGGAACACCACCCCAAGCCCCAAAGCGCCCACCTGGGTCGCAGAGGACCCGAAGTGCCAACCCGCCAAGGCATGGCCGAGCACCTGGTCCAGCCCGCTGGCGGTGAAGCCGTTCGCCAGGGCGAAACCGGAACCGATGAGCAGAAGCACCCCCCAGGGCACACGCATCTGCGCGAAGTCCCAGTCCAACAACGGCTTCCTGTCACCCGGCGCGCCAACGGGGATCAGGAACAGGGGGATCGCGCACGCCAGGGCCACACCGGCATCGCTCATCCCCTTCCATCCGGTGAACGAACGCCAACCATGCAAGGTGAACGTATCGCTGATCGAAAGGTCGTCCCCGGTGATCCAGAGCAATGCGGCGAGCGTGAAGACGCACGCGGCGAGATGCTCGGCGGTGCGCATACGGCCCAACGCTTTCAGTTCGGCACGTACATCGGCCGCTCCGTGCGGATCGCGTGGCACATGGCGGGTGTGCAGGAGCACCAGCAGGCCCCAGGCAAATAACATATATGCGGCCGCGAAGGGTACGCCGAAGGTCATCCACTGTCCGAATCCGATCGCCGCGCGGTCCGGCAACAATTGCTTCGCCAATTCCAGGAAGACCAGGTTCGGCGGTGTGCCCACCGGTGTGGCCATCCCACCGATGGTGGCACCATAGCCCACGGCCAGCAACATCGCCACGGCGAACCGATCGTGGCGTTCACTGGCACGGAGACCATCCACCAGGCTCAATGCGATGGGCAGCATCACCAGCACGCAGGCTGTACTGTTGATCCACATGCTGAGCAGTCCGCTGGCGATCATGATCCCGATCACGAGCCGGGCGGGCGATGTCCCGACGCGGCCCACAATGATCAGCGCGACACGCCGATGCAGCCCGCTGCGCTCGATCCCCAAGGCGAGCAGGAAGCCGCCGAGGAAAAGAAAGATGATATCCCGCCCATAGTTGATCGCTGTTTCCGCCGTACCCAGTACACCGCACAGAGGAAAGAGCACCAGCGGTAACAACGACGTGATCGCCAAAGGGGCCGCTTCGCTGATCCACCACAGGGCCATCCACGCCACGATACCCGCCATGCATGCGGCCGGTGCGCCCAACCGCCAGCTGGCCCAGGCCACGAGCACGGCGAGCAACGGTCCGGCGGTTCTGATCAGGAACGTTCTCATAGGTGGTCATCCTCCGTCCACCGAACGGGCCTCCAAAATAGATCCGGCCCCCACGGCACTACTTTCCGATCATCTCCTCTACGCCGGTCCATTCCTCCGGCACACCATGCACCACGAAGCGTATGCAGTGGCCCGCATAGAGCTGGGCGGCGAGGTCATCCGGATCGATGCTGGTGACCTTTCCGAAGTGCTTGGCCGCTTCCGCGAACCGCCTCTCGTAATATGCCTCGAGGCCGGCAGCGAAATCTTTCGCGGTGCGTTCCCGACGATCGATGGTGGACGGCGGATCCCCTCCATAGAACTCATAGATGGCCATGGGCTTCATCTTGCCCTTCATCAACACGCGTCCCAGGAAGCGATGTGCATATGCGGAAACATCCCCGATGCGTTCCACGGTGGCTTGGCTCAACAGGATGGAAGCACCGTAATACTTGGTGAGACCTTCGACGCGCGCGGCGGTGTTCACCGTATCGCTCACCACGCCGGCGTCCATGCGCTTCTCATCGCCGATGATGCCCATCATCAGCGACCCATAGTGCATGCCGATGCCGATGCGAACCGGCTGTCTTCCTTTCGCAGCGCGACGCGTGTTGTAGTCCGACACCGTGGCGTGCATTTCCAAGGAAGCGCGCAGGCAATCCTCCGGGTGGCGCTGGAAAAGTGTCATCAGACCATCGCCCAGGAATTGGTTCACGAATCCGTGGTGCTTCTGGATCACCGGTCCCACATGCCCCATGAAGGCGTTCAGGAAGCGGAAGTTCTCATCGACCGTCATCGATTCGCTCAGGGTGGTGTATCCACGGATATCGCTGAACATAACCGTGATGTCGTCCTTGATCTGATCACCCAATTGCACATCGATGATGTTCTCCTTTCCCAAGGAGCGCAGGAAATCGCGTGGCACGAACCGGCTGTACGAATTATTGATCTTGAGCAGGTTCAGGTGCGTCTTGAGCCGCGCCATCAGTTCATTGCGGTTCACCGGTTTGATCAGATAATCATTGGCGCCGGTGTTGAAACCTTGCACCAGATCGTTCACCTGGTCCTTCGCTGTGAGCATGATCACGGGCAGCTCGCTGCTCAGGTATTTCTCTCGGATATGCTGGCAGGTCTCATAGCCGCTCATGCCGGGCATCATCACATCCAGAAGTACGACGTCCGGCATATGGGCGTTAAGTAGTTCCAGCGCATCCGGACCGCTCGCGGCTTGTTCTACGTCGAAGGGGCCATCTGCCAGATAGTTCACGAGCACCTTCCGGTTCACCGGTTCATCATCCACCACGAGGACCCTGAACGCACCGTCCTTCTTTGTGTGTACCACCCGCACCACGGTAGCGCTATCGTCCAATGTACGTGCGCGGGAGAGCGCGGCGCTTACCTTCATGGGGGTGGCCTTCTCACGGGTGGCGGGTAGTGTGAAGGTGAAAATGGAGCCTTTGCCGACCGCGCTTCGGGCGGTGAGCGTACCGCCGTGCAGCTCGACCAATTGCTTGGTGATGGTGAGGCCAAGACCGGTGCCACCGTACTGGCGTTGCGCGCTCCCATCGACCTGATCGAACGGTTTGAAGATCGCCTCAAGCCTATCCGCTGGTATGCCGATGCCGGAGTCCGCAACGGAAATCGCGACCATGCCATCGTGCGCTTCGGCGGACACCACGATCTCGCCTCTCTCGGTGAATTTGATGGCATTGCCGAGCAGATTGAGCAGGATCTGTTGCAACCGGTCCTCATCGGCCAACACATGCACCAGGTCCTTCGCTACGGTGTTCAACAGCTTAAGGTCCTTGCCTTCCAGCACCGGGGTCATGATGCGCAGGTCCACCTCCACCACTGAGCACAGGTCGATCGCTTTGGTGGCCAATTGAATATCCTTCTCGCGCAGCTTGGAGAAGTCGAGGATGTCGTTGATCAGGCCCGAAAGCCGCTTTCCAGAGGAGATGATCATCGCGAGGTCCTGCCGCATGGCCTCGCTGGGCTCGCCGTCGACACCATCGTACATGGACTCGCTGAGGCCGATGATGCCATTGAGCGGAGTACGCAGCTCATGGCTCGTATTGGCCAGGAACTGGTCCTTCAGTTTGTCGATGTGCTGAAGACGTTCGTTGATCTCCTGTTGTCGCAGCAATTCCTTCTTGCGCTGGCGACCTCGCATCACGAGCAGCAACACCGCACCTCCCAGCAGCAGCAGCAACGCGGCCCCTCCGAACAAAAGCGCGCGGTTGCGATTGGTACGGGCCTCCGTTCGGGCCATGGCGGCATCGCGCTGGCCTTCGGCCACCTGCAATGACATGCGCAGGCTGTCATCACGCGCCTCATAGGTGACCTGGTTCTTGAGCAGGCCCATGCGGAAGGATTCATTGTTCAGGGAATCTGCGTAGTTGCCGGCCAGCTCGAACATCCGCAGCGCTTTTGCCGCATCCCCTTGTGCCTTGTACCCCCGATAGAGGAGTTCGACAGCGCGCTTTGCGCGGGCGGCGTCACGGTCCTTTCGGGCGGCCTCCAGCGCTTGCTCACCAAGACGCACCGCCTCGGGCACCTTTCCCTTCCGGAATTGGATCTCGCCCAGTTCGGCGAAGGGTGGGACAAGCTCGGCGATGCGCGCTGCGGCATCGATCTCCAATGCTGCGGCATACGCGGTGGCCGCGCTGTCCACCGCGTGGGCCTCAGCATGGGCATCGCCCAGCAGTTTCAACGCGCGGTGACGCATGACCAAATGCTGCCGTTCGGTGAGCAGTTCGGTGAGCGTATCGGTGGTCACGGTACGGCCGCTGGCCCCTTCCCGTTGGCGCTGTTGCACGCGTCGCACCAAGGTGTCACGCACCGCCCCATTGCGGAAGAAGCGCGCCAACTCGGCGAGCGAACGCCGGTGCAGAGCCACCCCTGCTGCACCGTCCCCTTGTCTCACAGCCAACACGCCCAACCGGTCCAACAGTTCACAAGTCCACCGGATGTCCTGTTCGTATTCGGCCTTCTTCAACGCTTCGGTGAGCAAGGTGCGGCACTCCTCCAACTCACCGGTCAGTTCGTAGGTGCGCACCAGCAGATCGGTCGCTTCGAGCATGCGATCGCTACGCACGTTCATCTCTTCCAGGTAGAGGAACACATCCTTGGCCAGATCGAATGAACGGGGCAGGCCGGCCTGGAAATACGCCTGCGCGAGCTTCATCTTCATGCGGGCCGTCTGCTCGGCATCCAGCCCCATGGACGGACGGATGGCCGCTTCGCACACGCTGATCAGGCGTTCCGTGCGGCCCGTGCCGGCATGCAACTCGGCCAGTTCCACCAGCAACTCGCGTTCACAATGGGCGCCACCTTCACGCGGCATTGCCGCGAGGCCCTCCTCCAGCACCGCGATCCGTGCCGCGGTGTCCGCAATCGCATCCGCCCGCTCGAACAGACGACGCACTTGTTCGGCGCATGCGGAGTTGCTCGTTCGCGCTGTGTCCTCTTCTTCGGCGACTCGTTCGTCAATACCGCATGCGGTGAACAAAAGAGCACACAGGGTCGTCGCGCATACCAGAGTGTTTGAACAGATGGACATGGGCACTGTGAAATGGAACAGAGGGATCGGATCAGTGTTGCAAATGCATGGGCATATCGACTTCCACGCGCGTGCCCACAGGTCGGTCCACATAGCGGAAGCCCGCTTTGCCCCCGTATTGTTTCTGCACCAGGTCCAAGCGGGACCGGGTGATGGCGGTTCCCAAACTGGTCTTCTTGGTCGCACCTTCAACGGGTTGAGGCAGCGGTTCCTTTTTCGCCTGCCGCCCCACCCCATCGTCCTCGATGATCCAAAGCAGTTGCTTGCCCTGTTGCTCGACCCGCAAGCTGATGTGGCCTTTGCCCTCCTTGCCGGCCATGCCGTGCCAGATGGCGTTCTCCACAAAGGGCTGCACTACCAAAGGTGGCACCATTACCTCTTCAGGGTCCAGCGCATCGTCCACTTCAATGGTGAAGTCGAACTTCTCCTGCATGCGTTTGCGCTCGAGGTCCATGTAGCCCCGAAGTGTTTCCAAGTCCTGCACCAGCGGTACTTCGGCGTGGCGACTGTTCTCAAGCACACTGCGCATCACACGGGCGAACTTGGTGAGGTAGCTGCTGGCGCTGTCCTGGTCGTTCTTCTGCACATAAGCGTTGATCGAGTTCAGCGCGTTGAAGATGAAGTGCGGGTTCATCTGGCTGCGCAATGCTTGTGTCTCCAACCGGGCGGCATCTTTCTCGAAGCGCTCCTTACGCCGTTTGCGATCGGTGCGCCACCAAAGCCCACCGCCGATGAGGAGCAACACGGCCACACCACCCACCATAAGCGCCCGGTTGCGATTGGTACGGGCTTCGGCCCGCGCGAAGGCGGTGTCGCGTTGGCCCTCGACGATGGCGAGCGACATGCGCAAACTGTCATCGCGCACCTCGTAGGTCACCTGGTTCTTCAGCAGACCCATTCGGAAGGATTCATTATTGAGCGAGTCGGAATACTGGCCCTGGAGTTCGAACATGTGCAGCGCCTTCACCGCATCGCCTTGTGCCTTGTAGGCCTGGTAGAGCAGCTTTGCAGCGCGTTGCGCGCGCACCGGATCATGGCGCTGCAATGCGTCCGCGTGGCCTTGCTCGCCCAAGCGCACGGCCTCTCGGGTATCCCCCTGCGCGGCGCGTATCTCCCCCAATTCGGTGAAGGGTGGCACCAACTCCGGGATCTGCGCGGTGGCTGCCATAGCGGTTGCCTCGAGATACGCATGTGCGGCGCGCTCGTCGGCATGGACGGCACGTCGCGCATCGCCCAGGAGCTTCAGCGCGCGGTGGCGCATGGTGAGGTATTGCCGTTCGGTGAGCAACTCGGTGAGCGTGTCGGTGCTCGTGGTGAGACCAGCGCTCCCTTGGCGCTGGCGCTGTTGCACATGCCTCACCAGTGTATCGCGCACGGCACCGTTCCGAAAGAACCGCGCGAGTTCCGTCAACGAGCGTTCGTGCAAGGCCACCGCCGCCTTGCCGTCGCCCTGCTTCACCGCCAAGACGCCTAGACGATCGAGCAGATCGGTGGTCCAACGGATGTCCCTTTCCGCTTCGGCCTTCTTCAGCGCCTCGCTCAACAATTTGCGGCACTCGGTGAGCTCCCCGGTCAGGTCGTAGGTGTTCACCAACAGGTCCGTGGCCTCCAGCATACGGTCGCTGCGCACGTTCATCTCCTCGAGGTAGAGGAACACATCCTTGGCCAGATCGAACGAACGGGGCAGACCTGCCTGGAAATACGCCCGTGCCAGTTTCATTTTCAACCGGGCGGTCTGTTCGGCATCCAGCCCCATACCCGGCCGGATGGCGGCTTCGCATACGCTGATCAGCCTTTCGGTGCGGCCCGTGCCTGCATGCAGCTCGGCCAATTCCACCAGCAGTTCGCGTTCACAGTGCGCGGCGCCTTCGCGGGGCATGGCGTCAAGCCCCTCTTCCAGCACGGTGATCCGCGCAGCGGTATCCGCTGTGGCATCGGCCCGCTCAATGGTCTCCCGCACCAAGGTGGCGCATGCGGCAGGCAGCGAGGCAGAGGATGCCCCATCAGCATTCGCCGGATCTTCGGTGCCACAACCGAACAGGATCGGCACCAAAGCGGCCAGGTACGCGAGCCACGTGCAGGGGCGAAGGGGAGCTGGGGCGGGCATCGTCCGGAGGCTGGAAATATAGACCGGCCACCCGATGCGTGGGCGAAGCACGAAGGATCGTAGCTTGGCCACGATGAGCCCGGTCGCATGGTAATGGAAGATGGGGTCAAGCGGGACCCGCGTCCATGGGGACGGCTCGCGCTCACCGCACTGCCTTGGATCCTGGCGGCGGGCTTGGGCACGATGGGGTTCTGGGCGCTGCACGGCAAAGCGAACGCGGAGAGGAAGGCCCAGGCTTCGCACGCCGAAGCCGACAGTTTGCGCGCGGAACTAGAGCGCTCCTCGCTGGCACGTTTCCAAGCAGAACGGCAAAAGGAGTTCGCCGAGACCTACCTGGACAATCTTATGAAGGGGAACGAGGAGCTGAAGCGCGTGTATGACGCGGAGAAAGCCGCCTCCAACGAAGCGATCGCCCAGGCGGTGGAAGCGAAGAAGCAAACGCGCGCGAAGGAGGCCGCGCTCAAGAACGAACAACAAGCGCGCACCGAGGAGAAGGCACAGCGTGACCTAGCCGATGCCCGTGCCGATTCCATCACGGTGGAACAGCAGCGCACCGATGAGGCCAACCGCCGGTTGCAGGCGAGCAAATTGGCGCAGAACAGCTTGTCCGTGAGAGGCGCACCGCAGCCTCGTGCGCTCATGGCCTTGCATGCGCTCCGCACCATGGAACGTGCCGGGGGCGATGTCCATAAGGATGAACTGGTGCGCGCACTACAAGGTTCGCTGGAGGAGTTGGAACGAGCCTCCCCACCTGGTGTGGACCGTCTGGGCGCGGGTCCGCGGGCACTGCGCATGCAAGGATCGGAGCTCTGGGCGCTGGGCAACGATGGCAAGCTGCTCGGTATCGAGCAGGGCGCATGGAGCAAACGCGTGGTGGCGGACGCCTCCCAGCATGCGGGCACTTCCGGCGGGCGGGCCTTCCTCGGCTCCGGTGTGCTGCTCCTTGCCGACCTGGAGCATGCCATCACGGTCTGTTCCACGAAAGACGGTGCGGTGATCGCATCGGCACAGAAGACAACACACACGGAAGACATCACCGCCATGGCCACTTTCTCAGGAGGCTCCGCACTGGTGAGCGGCGATCGGGACGGCAACCTGGTGGTGTGGGCCGTGGATGGCACGACACTGCGCATGGTACAACAGCACAAAGCCAGTGGCACCGTGCGCACCCTGGTGCATGAGCCACGCACCGATCGCATCGTGGCCGTGCATGGCACGGAGAAACTCTCCATCCTCTCCAAAGACGGTTCTCTTTCCACCATCGCGCTCAGCGATGCCATGCGCGCGCATTGCATCGCACCGGGAACTCCTGGCGAGGTATACATCGGCACGCACAGTGGTACGGTGGTGGCGTTGGATGTGGCCGACCGGTCCACACGCACGCTTTTTGCCGGCAACGGACAACGGGTGGAAGTGCTGACGGCCGCGACCGATGGCCGGGTAGCGTTGGTGGATGCGGTGCGCGCTCTGAGCGTGGTGTTCCCTGGAGGTGGTCCCTCCCCATTGCATCTGCCTCTTACAGGCATCCCGAACGTCCTGCTGTTCGGCCCTGGGGATGTTCTCTACCTTGGCTCGGAGGATCGCACCGTGCGGCGTGTCCTGACCACCACGAAAGGGATGGCGCAATGGATCTGTACGCTGGTGGGCCGCGAACTCACGGCGACCGAATGGGATCAGTACATCGGCGAAGGAACCCCGGAATCCGCATGCGACAAGTGATCCCCCGCACACTTCCGCTCCTCCTCGCAGCGATCTTGACCGTAACCGCACGTGCGCAGGACGCCACCAGTTGCGAGCAGGCCTATGGCCGCGCTTACACGCTTTATGATCAGGACGGGCGGCTGAACGAAGCGTGGACCCTCCTGGACAGTCTATGTTCCGAGTGCCGCAAAGACAAGGACCAACTGCAACGTATCGTGTTCCTCAAAGCTGTGATCGAGGCGCGCAACGATTCCATCAAAGCCATGCGCCGGAGCGTGGAACAGTTGTTCCGGAACGACCGGGGTTATGTGCTAAAGCCGTACGATCCGATCATCGTGGGCCTGCCGGTCAAAGAAGAGATCTTCACCACTTACGAACAGTTGTCCGGCAGTCGAGGCGCCGGGCCCGGGCAATTGCGCAAAGACCATGGCCAATGGCGAGTTGGCCTCCACTTCGAAGGTCACCGCAGCGATCTGGACCTGGAGGATCCGCCGAGGGTATTCGAAGCCGATGCACCACCGAAATACAAGGGCACACTAGGTTGGGAGGCAGGCGCGCACGCCGAATGGGACATGGTGCCCAACCTCGCGTTGCGCATAGGCGCGGGCTGGAGCGAATGGAACCTGGAGGCCAGCAGCAACGGAGTGCGTTACGGCGAAAAACTGACCTTCATTCCCTTGGGCCTTGGCGTGAAGAAGATGTTCTGGATCAAGGACTGTTCGTGGGTGCCCTACATACTGGGCGAAGGCAGCTACATGCTACTACGGAACGCGACCGCGGATATTGAACGCACGGGCGATGGCCTGCGCTTCCTGGCCCCGAAATCCGTGGAGCGTGCAAGTGAGCGCAAGACAGAACAGATCGCTGTGGGCGGTGGCCTTGGCGTAGGTTACAAAGTGGGCCATGTAGTGCTCTTCGTGGAAGGGCACTACCGCTATGCCCTGGACCGGATCACCAAGGACGAACCCACCTATACCGAGTCCGAGTTGCTCACCAACTACTACTGGGTCGACGGCAAATTCTCGCTTTCAGGAGGTGGTGTAGCGATCGGGCTGCAGTATGTGTTGCGCTACCATCCCAACAACAGGATCTTCAAATGAAGGGCGCACGATACAGCACGTTCGCACTGGTGTGTTGCACGCTCTTCTTCGGCGCCTGCCGGAAGAACGACCCGCAGGAGGAGGCGCCGCCAATAAGCAGCTACCGCACCTACGAACTGGTGTGCGCAGCGGTAAAGGCCGACCCGTGGGGCGGGCAGATCCTGCTTTGCAAGGGCTCCCCCGTGGATCGCCGAACGTCCTTTCTGCAATTGATGAGCGCCGAAGGGGATCTTGGCCCCCGCATCGATCTGGACGTGCTTCCGCGCACAGCGGAGAACATCACTTTCCAGCAGAGCGAACTGCTTTACACGGACTTCGCACCCTTGAGCGATGGGTCCATCCTGGTGGTGGGGATCGGTCGACAGGTAGAGCAGGAGGACCGGTTGCATGTGATCGTGCATCGTGTGGGGCGTGATGGCGCCCCCATCGGCGCACCGTTCCGCCGTTACCTCACGGCAGGTGGTTCGGTACATGTGAACATCGATGGTGCGACCAAGGACCTTGACGGCTTGCCACGGCTTCGCGCGCTGTGCGACCTGCACCCCAGCGGCGACCTTCTGTTGGCCGCGCGGTGGGAAACCGCGAGCGCGGCGGGCATCCGGCTCTTCCGCTTCGCGATCGGCGGTAGCACGGGCGCGTTCGCGCAAGCGGACATCGTACTCACCGCTCCTGACGATCGCTTGCACGCGCTCACTTGCGCGCCGAACGGGCGGGTGGTGGTGGTCACCGATGCCGGTCTGCCGGGCACCTCGCACACGATCACCGCGCACGGCTACCAGGTGAGCAGTACCGATTGGATCGGGGAAGGCACCGGTTCGTTGCAGGACCAGGGACAAACGATCATCAATGCCGAACCCCAGCAAATGTTCTGGGCGGGTGATTCGTTCGTTCTGGTGGGCACCCGCCCCAATACGGGCGATGCGAGCGTTAGCAAGCCTTTCGTTGCGCGCTTCGGAACGGCCACTGACATAAGCGGTGAGATCCGCGTACTCTCGGGTCTTTCGGCGAGCGATCGAACGGTGGCTTGTTACTGCGCAGCGGTGGTGAACGGCCAAATGGAACTGCTCACACAAGCACACGAAAGCAGTGCGCTTCCTCCTTTTTTCGACGGCGACATCACCAGCGACCTGGAGACCGTAGCGCTCGGTTGGCCTGGTCTGTCCTTGGGCACTACCAGCACATTGGTGTCCGGGCAGGGGTTGCGAGCGATAGGCCTCTTTGTACAGAACGGTGAACGTGTGCTCATCGGCAGCCAGCACCCCTATCTCAACGCCGGTTTCATCCATACGTTCCGGCTCGTATTGGAGTAACGGATCAGGCATGCGTCATCACGCACCACAGCTCATCATCGCGGTCCTGTTCGGGACCATCGCTGGCGCATCCCCAGTGGTCGCGCAAGTGTTCGGCCCCACGCAGCCCTTTTGCACTGCTTGCCTGCTGCCGGTGCTGCAGGACGCCGACGCCGACGGCGACCTCGACGCCTGGGTATTGCACCGGCCGGAGTTCCCGATGGGCACGCCCGACTCACTTTTTATGTATGTGAACGATGGCAGCGGGGCCTTTGCTGCACCGGTCTTCGTAGACACCGTGCGCTTCCAAGGTCCGGACTATTCGGCTGATCCCTTCAAGTTCGCCGATGTGGACGGCGACGGTGACCAAGACCTGCTGGGGGGCATCTGGACGAACGCTCCTGGCGACCTGATCGATACGCTCATGCTTATGCGGAAGGGACCAGTAGGATACACCCGCGAGGTGATCTCCACGCCGAACGGACCAAACGACCTCCGTTCCTTCTACCCGCAGGACATGGACGGGGACGGGGACCAAGACTTGGTCGTCGGGCGATCGAACGCGACCTATCTGTTGCGCAACAACGGTGCTGGCATCTTCACCAGCGAGTACGCGGCACCGCAGGCCACGTCGGTCTACCCTCCTTTCGACTGGGATGGGGACGGAGATCTGGACCTGATCGGCGGCGATGGGTTGGAGCGTTATCTCATGGTATCGTACAACGTGGGCGGGGCATGGGGCTTCCCGTGGACCGTTCTGGAATTTTTCGGGGCTGGCGGAAACACTAACACCGTGGCGGACGTGAACAATGATGGGTTACAGGACTACGTGGTAGGCCAGCTCATCAATTTGCGCTCACCCGGCGGGGCCATGGTGATCGGCTATGCGGATCTTCGGGACTCGCGTGTGGGCAATGTGGATTGCGAGGGAACGCTGGAACTTCTGGGCGGCTTCGGCGGTACTTCGGTGCAAGACCTGACCCCGGGCGGCTTCGTCTTCCGGCCCGTTTTCATCGACACCGAATTCCAGATCCGCATCGGCGACCTGAACGGGGATGGGAAAGTGGAACTGTTCGACAGGGACGAAGGGAGTGGTGGCAAGCCTGTGACGGTCCGGTTCAACCTGGCCGAACCGCCTCCCGTACAGATCGACCTACCCAACGGGACACTGCCCGCTGACACGGTGCTGTCGCTGCTCGCCGCCATGCCGTTCGCCACGCCGGTCGGTGGTTTTTTCAGCGGCCCTGGGGTGTACAACAACGTGTTCTACGCGATGCTCGCGGGGACCGGACCTTATGTGATCACCTACCACTACACCGATCCGATCACCACGTGCATAGCCGAAGCCAGCGATGAATTGCACCTTCAGCCGGTGGGCCTTGAAGAGTTCGCGACGAGCACTGCCATGAAGGTGATCCCGAACCCGAGCAGCGATCGGATGCTGCTGCATGGCGCCGGCGAAGGCACGCTGAAAGTGGTGGATGTGCTGGGCCGACCTCAGATCGGGCCCATCCGTATCCCGAACACGCACACCACTGTGGATGTGCCCGTAGCCGACTTGGGCGATGGGCTCTATGTGGTGGTGGTGGAAAACAGGAACGGCCAGCGCACCTGCATCCCCTTCGTTCACCGCACCGCGGATCAATAGACCACCAAGCGCGTTGTGCCAAAGCCCCGGTCACTGGCCTGCTCGGCTTGCACCGTGTAGATGCCGGGAGCGAGGTCACCGAGGAAGAGTTCATCGGTATCGCCTGCTACTGACCAACGCCGGAGCGTACGCCCATCCACTGCGATCAACGCCATGCGCCAGGGGCCGACCGCAGGGAACCGCACCACGCACCGGTCGTGCGCGGGCACGGGAAAGACCGTGAGCTGGAGCAACGCATCCGGAACAAAGGACCCGACCGCGACGGGATCCGTGCGGCCGAACAATTCAACGATCACCCGGGTGCTTGCACCACCGGGCACACACGGCGTTCCGCGACGGATGGAACTGCGCGCGAACCATTGCGGCGTGGAAGCGACCGGGCCGTTGTAGCGATCGCATGCATCCAGGGCCGGGAGCACGTCCGATGGGATCCAGGTCGATCCACCATCGAACGTTCCATAGGCTACCGTGCTCCACACATCCAAGAGCGTATCGTAGCCTGTGGCGAACGCGAGCGGTCCGTCCATGCCCCAGCCCTTTCGTGCACGCTGGGCAAGACCTGCGGGCAACTCCACCAGAGCCTCCGGTGCCCAAACACCATCGGTGCCAAGCCGGTAGAAGCGCATGCCGCATTCGGCACATGCGGGCACGAGGTCCGGTGTGGGCAGGCCTTCTTCATCCAAGCTGCCATAGTAGGGTGATACAGCGTGGGCCACCACCAAGCTGTCCCCGAGGTATAGACCTTCGCGGCCCAGTTCGTTCACGTCGAACGCGTTCTGGATCACATTGCCGAAGGTGTCGGTGAGGATCACGATATCATCATCGAAGAGCGCCGCCTCCTCCGCCCATCCGGAAGGTTCGTTCGCGTCCGGGTGGTAGACATGCACCGCGCCACTGCGGAACTCATCGCTGTAGCCGGAGCGTGGGGAAGCGATCGCCAGGTGCCTGCCATCGCAAGTGATCACGGCGCCGAATTCGCGCATCTGCGGCAATTGGAACGCCATGGCGTCGGGCTGCAACATCGCCAGTTCAAGCAACACCTCCCCGTCCGCAGCGAACACATGCACCGCGCCCGAACCCTTTGGATGCGAACGCCCGGTGGCCCCCACGAAAAGCGTGTCGCCCTGCCAGAGCACACTGTGGCCGAGCCGATCACCGGGTAGTCCGTTCGCACTGGTGAACTCGCCCCAGGAGGAGACCGGCTGCAGGAGGTTCGAAGGGTCCACGCTGAGCACGAGGACCGATCCTGTCCCGGAATCCCAAGTAGTGCCTCCACGAATACCAATGGCCAGGCGTCCCTGGTCCAGATCGAGGGAGAAGCCGAAGCCTCGGCGCGGATCGGTGAGGACGGCGAAGGCCTCCCATTGGTCCGTGCCGCCCGCATTACGCGCGTGCAGGCGCACCTCGCCGCCGGCGGGCGTGCAACGCGCCAGAGCGAGCACATCCCCTTCGATGGCCAGGGCCAGGTGGTCCGTCGGTTCGCTGTCTTCGAAAGCCAGCACCGTGCTGGCCAACTCCCATTGTTGCGCATATGCACCAGGCGTTCCGCACAGCACGGTGCCGATCACGCCCCACACGAAAAGAAGGTTCGCATCGCGCATTACCGGAGGATGAGGAGTGGTAGGCTGCGGCCGCGAACGTTGGCATCCTGTGGGATCACTTGCACCACATAGGGACCTGCGGCGATCGCGCGGACATCGATCACCGCGGTGCTGTTCATGATCGGTCCCGTTATTTGGATCCGGCCCATCGCGTCCAGCACACGCACCTCGCCGGGGACATCGTTCGCGATACGCACGGTGAGTTCCGCGTTCGCCGGTACGGGTGCGATGCTGATGGTCAACTCCTCGCGCGTATCCAACACAGTAGCTGCTGGATCGTGGAATACATAGACCTGGCCACGATCGTCCAACCCATGGCCAGGAGCGCCCACCGCGACCACCTCCTGCGCTACCGCGACCGCTTGGCCGAAGAGATCGCCGAAGTATGGATCGGAAGGGACCAACTGCGTCATGCTGCTCCATCCACCGGTCGCGAGCGGATCGCGATCGAACACACCCACCCGGCCCAAGGGCATGGTCAACGGTGAACCTGGAGCACCCGCCACCAAGCGGTCCCCGAGCTGCGCGAGCGATTCCCCGAAACGATTGGTGAGATCGAACTGGTCCGTGTCCGGGAGGATGTATCCCTCTTGCACGAGGCTGTCGGCCTGAGTGACGAAGGTGTGTATCTGGCGGTTCGGATCGGCGACCACTGTGCAGACCAGGCGCTGCGTGTCCGCGATCAACTGGATGCCACTGGATTGGATGGTGAAGCCAGCTGCTTCCGTGGAGACCAGATCCCCGGCCACCGGCAGCGGGGTGTAGAGAATGGTGTCCTGTACCAGGGAATCCAGCGGGGTGATGGCGCATGACGCACCGTTCGGTGTGAAGCAGCGGTCCGCGAATACGGCTTGGCTGCGCCCCACGCCACCGCGATCGTACAGGTCAACGAAGAGGAACTGTCCTTGAAGGTCGGTGACGAAAGCGGCCGATCCACCGATCACGTTGAACGCGTTGTTCGGATCCACATCGTAGTCCGGAGCACCCACTACCAACAGGTCCCCCAAGCTGAAGGCTTCGCCGAAATGCATGCCGGAGGATCCGTTGGGAGCGAACACGCGCTGCACAAAACCCCAATTGCCGGTCCCACCAGCATCCTCCTCAAAAACATACAATGCACCCAGAGCGATCCCGTTCACGATATCCGAAGGCGCCCCTACGAGCGCACGTCCATCGCGCAGCAGCACGGACGTACCGAAGCGGGCACCGGGCGTGACCCCGATGGGCACCAGTTTCCGCAGAAGGTCCCATTGGTCCTGACCGCCGGTGTTGCGTTGGAACAGATACGCAGCGCCGCTCTGGGCACCGAGGTCCGTAGTGCCGGGCGCGCCGACCAGCAAAAGATCACCGTCCAAGCTCACACTCCAACCGAAGAGGCCGCTGGGGGTGACATCCGATGGGGCTTGCACGATGCGTTCTGACCACACCTGCCCGTGGACATGCGCAGCCCCGAGCAGCAGAAGAGAAGCCAAAGCGCGGATGATGTTCGTCTCGCGCATCATCGATCGATCACTGCGCGATAACGCGATGTGGACCGGATACCACATCGCCGTGTACGTTCGATACGTGCACCTGATAGTAACCAGTGGTCATCGCTGCACGCGCAAGGGTGAGCACGTTGCCGCTAGCACTGATGCGCTCAGTGCGCACCACGCGGCCCAACACGTCCGTCACTTCCACCACGAGCGGACCTTGACCCCCCCCGGCCGCTAGTTCCACATGCAGCACCTCGCTGAAGGGCACCGGCCAAACGCGCAACGATCCGCGCGCGGTCTCGTTGATCCCCACGACATCCTGCGTGTAGCGCAGCACTCCTCCGGTGGGGTCACCCGGGGGGTGGGTGATGCTCGCCCATGGCGTACCGATCAACAGGCTATTGCCACTGAACGCGATGCAATTGGCAGCGCGGTTCTCGGAATTCACATGTCCCTCGGCATACGGATCGATGCGTTGCACACGGGTCCAACCACCCGCATCCGGGGCGAACACTTCGGCGATACCATTGTCACCGAGCGGGGGTGGTGGTGCGCCGATCGCCACACGGTCCCCACTGATCGCCACGGTGGCACCGAACACTCTTCCTTCCTCCGGTACCAGGGGCGCGAGGGAATCCACCTGCCCCCAGTTCCCGCTGAAACCATGATCACGATCGAAGACATACGCCATGCCGGCCGTCATACCGTTCTGCTCGCGGCCCGGAGCACCCACCACGGCGCGCGTCCCGTTCACACCCACGTCGTAGCCGAATCGATCCTCAGCGCGGCCGTTGGAAGCGAGCAACTTGCGCACCAGCCCCCATTGATCGTTACCACCCAGGTCCTTGTCATAGATGAACACCGCGCCAGCCCCAGCGCCCAATTCACCGTCTCCCGCACTTCCCACCAACAGCGTGTTGCCGTCGAGCGCGAGGGCGTGCCCCAGGTCGTCCGCTGCGGAGGTGTTGTACGGGCTGCCGTCGACCGAATCGGTGGGGAGGCTGGTGAAGCCGCCGTTCTGGAAGGTGTAGAGATAGACCACATCGCGTGTCACCGTCCCGTTGAACGAACGCGTGCCACCCACGGCGAGCACCTCGTTCGAAACAGCGAGCGCTCTACCGTACGTGCCGCCTGTGGCCCAGGGCGGGCGTTGCAGTTGTTGCAGTTCCTGCCAGGTGGTGCCGTTCCACTGGAAGAGCGACACCCACTCGGCCGCATCATTGCAATACGTTTCGGTGGCGCGCTTCGAACAGTTGGACACCGCCAACAGCGTGTTGCTGCAGGCTAGGGTGGCGCCGAACTTCTGATCGTTCACCGGGCCGATGTTCTCGTGGACCACCTGCACCGGCGCGTATACCCCTGCGGCAAGGTCCGCGGTCGCGTATATGGCGACCGCACCGTTCTCCAAGTTCCCCGGCCCACTGAAGGGGAGACCTACCGCCACCCAATCCGTGCTCGCGGCCAAGGACCAACCGAACTTGCTACCTACTTCCGCATCACCATTGAAGGCGTGCTGGAACACATAAGGCACCTGGGCGGAAACGAGGGCGACGCAGAAGAAGAAGAACAGCGAAAGGAGGCGTTCGCGCATGTTGCCAAAGTAGTAGAAGATCGGCGATCCCGGCGCACTTGGGTCCATCCGGACATTGCCCATCCGGTAGAGAAGATCAACTTTGAGCAGAACAATGCGCATGCTTCCTCCCTCCCCTCGAATCGCGCGGCTACGTGCGGTCGGAGTTCTGACGGTGGCGTTGCTCATCAGCGCGTCGCAAGCCGCATGGGCCGCAGAGGATGTGGCACCGGTGAACGACAATTGCTCCGGAGCCATTGCGCTCACCTTGGGCGGTAGCTGCACGTACGTCACCGGCGACGTGGCTGACGCTACCCAGTCCCTACCGGCGATCACCTGCAACACCTACACGGGGGACGCGAACGACGACGTGTGGTACAGCTTCGTGGCCACGACGAACCAGGCCACTATCCAGGTGGAAGGCTCAGTGAATTTCGATCCGGTGGTGGAACTGCTCTCCGGCGTGTGCGGCAGCACGGTGAGCCTGGCCTGTGCGGATGCCACGTTCGTTGGCGGAACAGAAGCCATCACTTACGCCAACTTCAACATTGGCCAGACGTATCGCGTGCGTGTGTATGACTATTACAACACCGTACCGGCCAGCACCACCTTCGGCATTTGTGTGTGGAGCCCCACGCCGCCACCGAACGACGAATGCTCGGGCGCCGTTCTGCTCACACCAAGCCCCGAATGCACGCTCACGGCCGGTGATGTCGCGGGCGCCACTTGGGCGGGCCTATATGCCGACTGCTGGTGGGTGACCTACGGCCTGCACGATGTGTGGTACAAGTTCGTGGCCACCGATGCGCACCAGCGCATCGAAGTATATCCTACGCCAGATCTAACACCGGAGATCGAACTGTTCACCGGCACATGCGGGGCGCTTGTGGCCGCCGGCTGCTGGGGCATGTACATCGAGGGGATCCCGGAGTGCTATGAGCGCACGGACCTTGTGCCGGGGGAGACGTACTATTTCCGGGTGTGGGACGACTTCTGGGAATTGCCTTTGAGCAGCGCGTTCTCTGTTGGCGTGCGATCCCCCGCGCCCAATGATGCGTGTGTGAACGCGATCCAGCTAGCGGTGGGCCCGGATTGCGCACCCACCAGCGGCTCGGGCATGGGCGCCACACTCTCCCAACTGGCCAACTGTGGCGCGTCCGTGGCGGATGATGATGTGTGGTACACCTTCACGGCTACCGGACCCACGATCACCATCGAAGTGCTCGCCAACCCGTTGATCGATCCAGTGCTGGAACTGTTCCAGGGCACTTGCGCGGGGAGCTACGTCGCGTGCGCGAACAATGGGGGCTATGGGGACGATGAGGTGCTGGTGCGCAACGACCTGGTGCCCGGCGCCGCTTACTCGGTGCGCGTGTACGACAACGGACAGAACTGGCCCGAGACCGGCTTTCAGATCTGCGTGCATGGCGCCGATTGCAATGGCGTACCTGGCGGCACCGCATACCCGGGCAACGCGTGCGACGATGGTATCCTGGCGAGCTACGATGATCAGTACGACCTCCAGTGCCAGTGCGTGGGCTTCGATTGTGCTGCATCGCTTGGCGGCTTCGCGTTGCCCGGCACCCCGTGCGATGATCAGGACCCGTGGACGAGTAACGAATACTGGACGGTGGATTGTGCCTGCGTGGGCGTGGTCGGGATCGATGGTCCGCTGCCATCGCAAAGTGGGATGACCCTTGTTCCGAACCCATCGCATGCGGGAATGGTGTTGCTCTCCGCGGAAGGAGAATGGCCAGGGGCCAGGGTGGAAGTTCTCGATCTCGCAGGGCGGATGGTACACAGGCGTTCCCTTCTAAGCGCGGTGATCCGGAACATGCCGCTTGAGCTCGCTCACCTGGACCCCGGCCACTATATGGTGCGGCTCATCTGTGCGGGGCGCTGCGCGGTGCAGCGGCTGGTGGTGGAGTAAGGTGTTCGCGAGGATCCAGGGCGACCCTTCGGCATGCTGGGCAGTAACGGAAAAGATCAACTTTGTTCAAAGGTGAAGCCTCCGCACCCATGCGAAGCACGAACATGTTCAAGCCGTCGCGCTGGATCCCGGCGCTCGCTACCCTCCTTTCGCTGGGTACATCGCACGCGCTTGCGGGCAACCCACCACCGAACGATCTATGCGTCAATGCGATCGTGCTCACCATCGGCACCTCCTGCACGCCGGTGATCGGTGATGTGCTGGACGCCACCCAGTCGCTGCCCGCGATCGTATGCAACACCTATACGGGGAACGCCAACGACGATGTGTGGTACAGCTTCACGGCCACGGCCACCGCAAACACCATTGATGTTACTGGCTCTGCCTCCTTCGATCCGGTGGTGGAACTGCTACAGGGCGGCTGCGGTCTTGGCCCTGTGACCTTGGGTTGCGCGGACGCCACCGTCGGTGGCGGGATCGAGACCATCGCGGCCAGCGGGCTCACCATTGGATCGGTGTACTGGATCCGGGTCTACGATTATTCATCGGGTTACCCGGCCACCACCACCTTCACCATCCGCGTTACCGAAGACCCACCGCCACCCGCGAACGATGCATGCACGGGCGCGATCACGCTCACCGTGGGCACCTCATGTACACCGGTGACCGGCAGCGTGCAGGGAGCTACCCAATCTTTGCCCGGTACCGGATGCAATGGACCCTTCGGTTGGCCGGGAGAATGCGATGCGAACGACGACGTGTGGTTCAAGTTCGTGGCCACCGTGCCTTGGCTGCGGATCGACGTGGATGGCGGGCAGGGCTGGTCACTGCCCGTGGCGGAGCTTTTCGGCGGCAGTTGCGGTTCCCTCTTTTCCATCCAGTGCAACCGGGGTGGGTTCATTCCGCGCACGGACTTCGCTCCCGGCACCACGTACTATGTGCGTGTCTATGATTGTGATGCGGGCTTTCCCTGCGATCCGGGCTTCACCATCTGCGTATCGGAGCAACCCATCCCTCCCAACGACGAATGCACCGGCGCGATCCCATTGCCTGTAGGCCCCACCTGCGTGCAAGTGGCGGGCAACGGGCTGAACGCTACCGAATCGCTCCCGGGCATCCAGTGCGGCAACTTCATCACCGGAGTGGCGGACGATGACACCTGGTTCAGCTTCGTGGCCACCGTGCCGATCCATCGGATCGAAGTAGAGAGCACCATGGAGCTCACCTGCATGGAGGTCTTTTCGGGCACCTGCGGCGCGCTCACCAGCATAGGCTGTGCGGCGGTATACGACCCGATACTGTTGCATGTGCAAGGCGGGCTCACACCTGGCGCGACCTACTACGTCCGCGTGTACGACCATATCGGCTACTACCCCTTGGGCCCCTTCGCTCTGTGCGTGCTGGAACAACCGCTGCCACCGAACGATGCCTGCGCGGACGCGCTGGTGTTGCCCGTGGAGGCG
>Ga0138256_10001310_pt1 | contig 26867 bp, 21 predicted proteins | sample KNB2016incub_MG_FD_105486 | JGI IMG/M metagenome (GOLD analysis project Ga0138256, IMG submission 105486) | Active sludge microbial communities from wastewater in Klosterneuburg, Austria - KNB2014incub_MG | ecosystem: Engineered > WWTP > Activated sludge > Unclassified | place: Austria...
ACAAAAAAAACTTTCAAGTTCTGAAAACATCTTTAAAGCATTATGGGAAAATTCTAAAGATGGAATGCGATTAACTGATGAAGATGGTGTGATCATATTATGTAACAAAGCATTTGCAGATCTTATTCAAAAACCTTTTAATGAATTGATTAATAGACCAATAAGTGAATTATATCAGGACCAAAATCACGAATATGTTATTGAAAAGTATAAACAGAATTTTATTCAAGGTGCTGTAAAAGATTTTTATGAAACCAGTGCAAATTTATGGAATGGACTTAAACTTTATTTTGAGGTTTCAAATTCTATTATTGAAGATGGGACAGGTAAAAGATTTTTAGTTAGCATTTTTAGAGATATTGGTGAAAGAAAAGTAAATGAAGATTTACTTTCCAAAAAAGGCAGATTGTTGCAAGGAATTGCAAAAGCAACAAACGCTCTTATAACTGATTCTGAATATATTGATGGATTTAATACTGCTTTAAGATTTTTGGGTGAAGCTGCCGAAGCGGATAGAGTTTATATTTACAGACATATGGAAGATGATGAAACTGGTGAACTATATTTTACGCCAATATATGAATGGACTGCGGAAGGAATTAAATCTCAATTAGAAGATAATATACTTGGTAAACTTTCATACTCGCGTTTTTCATCTCTGCATTTTTATGAATCATTTTCAAATGGTGAAAGCCTTAAATTTTTAATAAGAAGACTACCTAAAGATCAACAAGAAATTTTTATTGATAGAAATATCAAATCTATAATGCTTGTTCCTATTTTAATTGATGGAGCTTATTGGGGATTTATTGGATTTGATGAATGCCATTCGGACCGTATCTGGAGCACTGATGAAGAATCTATTCTAAGCGCTTTAGCTGGCACAATTGGCGAAGTGATTAAGAAAAATAGATTCCGGGAAGAACTAATAAGAAAAAATATTGAATTAGATACTGCTGTTAAAGAAGCCGAAAAAGCAGCAAAAGCAAGAAGTGAATTTTTAGCTTTGATGAGTCACGAAATAAGAACACCAATGAATGGTGTAATTGGAATGACAGGCTTACTTCTTGAAACAATGTTAAATGAATCTCAAAAAGATTATGTAAATACTATAAGGATTAGTGGTGAACAGCTTTTAGTGATTATTAATGATATACTTGATTTTTCAAAAATCGAATCAGAAAAACTAGAACTTGAAACTCAGCCTTTCGATTTACGTGAGTGTATTGAAGATTCAATGGATCTGATATCCACAAAAATAGCAGAGCAGGATATTGAAGTTTTTTACAACATGGATGAAAATGTTCCGTTTGCAATTCGTGGTGATATAACAAGATTAAGACAAATTATTACGAACCTTTTAAGTAATGCAGTTAAGTTTACACACAGCGGTGAAGTTGAAATTTCTGTAACTGCTGAGCATTTAGATTTTAAAGAATATATTATAAAGTTTAATGTGCGCGATACTGGAGTAGGAATTCCTAAAGATAAACTTGAAAGATTGTTTAAACCATTTAGCCAGGTTGATTCTTCAACTACAAGAAGTTTTGGGGGTACTGGTTTGGGTTTGGTAATCAGTAAAAAGATTGTTGAACTTATGAATGGCGAAATTGGTGTTACAAGTATAGAAGGAAAAGGAAGTAACTTTTATTTTTCAATTAAAGTTGAATCTGTAACCTCTGATAAAAAAGTTTACCAGTTTGAATCTGCTCCGCAATTACTTGGTAAAAAAGTTTTGATAATTGATTTAAATAGATCAAATGGAACAATGCTTAATGAATTGGTTAAAAGATGGAAAATGAATTCTGATCTTGTTTCAGATCTTATAGATTTAAAACCAAAGCTTGAACTTAATCCAGATTTTGATTTATTTATTATCAATTCTTCAGACTTGAATAGTAAAATCCATTCACTAATGGATAAAATAAAAAGTACAGTTACAAAAAAGAATATTGGATTTATAATTATAAAGCCTCAACTAAAAGACATTGGTGTTCCAGAGTCTGATCAAAATCCATTTTGTAAAATGCTTTCCAAACCAGTTAGAAGAAAACAATTACATCAAACAGTTGTATCGTTTATTCAATCTGGCTTAACAAGTAGCAGCAAGGTTAATGAGCAAACTGAAATAAAAAAATCATTATCATTAGAAAAAATAAAAATTTTACTTGTTGAAGATAATAATGTAAATCAAATGGTTGCATCAAGAATGTTGCAGCGTATTGGATTTAATGCTGACATTGCTTCAAATGGTAAAGAAGCTGTTGATGCTGTTGAATCGATTTCTTATGATATAGTTTTTATGGATATATCAATGCCCGAAATGGATGGACTTACAGCTTGTTCTGTAATAAGAAGTAGCAAAACTATCAATAGGCAACCGATTATAATAGCAATGACTGCAAATGCAATGCACGGTGATAAAGAAAATTATTTAAAAGTTGGAATGGATGATTATGTTAGTAAACCTGTTAATATTGAAGATCTAAAAAAAGTAATTTCTAAATGGACTGAAAAAATTAGTTTTGAAAAAAATGCTGAAAATAGAAAAGCAATTGAAACTTCTGTTGAATTAAAATTTATTGATGAGAAAAAAATATCATTTCTGCAAGATTTAAAATCTGATGCTGATCTTAATTTCTTTAAAGAAATGCTTGATATCTATTTGCGAGAAATTCCCAAAAATATTGAATCAATTCGTAACTCTATTTTTCAAAATAATCATGATCATTTAAGATTTTATGTGCACAAATTAAAAGGTTCTTCATTAACGCTAGGGATTGAAACAGTATTAGAAAATTTCAGAATTCTTGAAGATATGGCACTTGATAATAACATCAATGAAGAATCATTGCGTATATTTAAATCAGTTGCGGAAAAATTTGAAATGATCCTTGAAGAAATTATTCTTCTGAAAAATAAATATTCTGGAATGAAATTCTCTTAAAACATATCAAACTTTTAATGCTGATCAATAATAAAAAAAGAGCTCCACTAAATCGTACAATAAATATTTCCGGAAAAGAAATATCTGAGTATGGCTATAGTATGATTAAGCTCTTAAAATCAGCTACTATAAACGAAATTAATAGCAAGATAATTAATCAGGATTTATTTGAAGCTTTAGATTATTTACCAAAAGAATTTGTTGATCTGCTTTTTATTGATCCGCCTTATAATCTTAATAAAAAGTTTTCATCTGTTAACTTTAAGGAAATGAAAAACGATGAATATGAAAAATGGATCGATTCGTGGCTTTCAAAACTTATTAAGATATTAAAACCAAATTCATCAATTTATTTCTGTTGTGATTGGAAAACTTCAATTCCTGCTTACAATGTTTTGAAAAAATATTTTATAATTAGAAACAGAATTACCTGGGAACGCGAAAAGGGAAGAGGAGCAAAAGATAACTGGAAAAATTCTTACGAAGATATTTGGTATTGCACATTATCTGATAAATTTACTTTTACCACCGAAGCTGTAAAGTTAAAACGACTTGTTCGAGCACCTTATAAAACTGATGATGGAAATCCGAAAGACTGGAAAAATGAAAACGGAAAAAACTTTAGAATAACTCATCCATCAAATTTGTGGACAGACATTACAATCCCATTCTGGTCAATGCCCGAAAACACTGATCATCCAACACAAAAGCCTGAAAAACTACTTGCAAAAATTATCCTTGCAAGCACAAATGAAAGTGATTTTGTTTTTGACCCATTTCTTGGTTCTGGGACAACAGCAGTAACAGCTAAAAAACTTAATCGTAAATTTTGTGGTGTTGAGATTGATGAAACATTTGCATCGCTTACTTTAAAACGATTGGATTTAGCAGATCAGGATAAATCTATTCAAGGTTATGAAGATGGGGTTTTTTGGGAACGTAATTCTTTGATGGAACAGAAGAAAAAGTAAAATTGCTTTATCCAACTTTTCTTGTTTACTAATCTAATTTTCTACATTTTAACAACCCAAGATTTAGAGTTTAGGGCACCAGTTAACAAGTTAATACCCAACCCCGTCAGGTCCGGAAGGAAGCAGCGGTCAGTATATAATTTGTGTAACTGTGTGCCTCTTTTTTTATATGTAACACTCTCAAGTCATTTCGAAGGAGTCCTCAACTTAGAAATCTGCTGAATTATATAACCCAGATTTCTCCCTTTGGTCGAAATGACAAAACAATTATTATTTCAGATATGAATTATCGGCGGAACAAAATAAATCAATCTTCCTTTTCCATACTTAATACTATTATCAAATTCAATTTTTGCGAGCGCTGCTGGAGGAAAAACTAAATTAAAATTTCCTGTGCCGCAAAAGTTATTAACGTGAATTGATAAATCAGGTTGATGCCCTACGATTGCAACATTATTGTATCCGAGTGAATTTAATATCTCTATCAAATCGGAAGTTCTACTTCCCGTTCCAAGATTATTATCCTTGATAATATATTTACCTTGTTGAAATTGAGTTGAAATGATTTCCGCAGTTTGTACTGCTCTTGTAAGTGGTGAAGAAAGCACCACATCTAATTGTTCAATATAACTTTTCCAGGCTTGTGAAGTTTTTACAATAACTTCTTTGCCTTCAGAAGTTAACTCTCTATCAAAATCCTTTTTATCTACAGAAATATTTTCGGCGATACTGTGTCTTATTAAAAATAAATTCATGCTTTATTATTGTAGTTTATAGAAATAACTGTAATCATTTGATGAAAATCCATTAAAGCTTTGGTTAGTTGTTTACCAGCTTGAGTATTCATCAATTCATTCATTTTATCTTTTGATTCAAATTCAGCGTCAAAGAAATAAGAGTATTTTTGATCAAGTAATAAATTACTTTCAACTTTTGCGAGAATGATTTCTTTCCGAGAAATTTCTTTCAGATGATTTAGTATCACATCCTTAAAGTGGGGAAAAGCTACATCGTTCTCTGATTTATGGAGAAAAAATAATTGTCTATACATCAACATTTAACCATAAAAGTTTTTATTATTTCTTCGTACTCATTTTTGTTCAATTCATAAGTTGATTTTGGAGTTTCAAGTATCATTAAAATCTTTTTGGTGGGACACAAGAATTCAAATAACTGGTAAATGTTTTTGTTGTCAATCAGTTTATCTGAGAAACGAACTTCACTTTTATATTTTTCTTTATTCTTTAATGGCTCAACAAAATAGTTTTCAGCCGAATCACTATTTGTTATAGCGAAAAGCGAAACTGAAGCACCAAGTTTAGCACTTAAATATTTGATTCCTTCGGTTTTAGATTTTACAAAATTTGATATTGAAATATTGTCTAAGTTTTTCCACGTACTATCAAGTTTTATTTCATAATCATTCGAACTAATCAAAGTATTTACCTCTTTTTGGTTCTCAAAATTCCCTTTCAAAAATCTATAAATTGATTCAGCATTTGTTATCTGTGGATTTTTAGTCGCAATTGTTAAAGTTCTCACTTCTTTTACTACCAAACTATCAAAAAGATTTATTTCACTTGAATAATTATTATGGGCAACATCAAACCTGAAAATATCTTTTGAAGTTTTGCTTGTCTTGGATGCTGGATAAAAAATATTTGTAACAATTGCAGTATCAGAAATTACAGAAATAACTTGTTCTGCTTCTTTACTCGGAGTTTTTATTTTTATAAACTGTCTAAAAACTAATTCTGAAGAATATTGTTCAAGTGAATAATATGAAACTCTGTTAAGTTCAATTACATCTTTGGAATTAAAACTCTCACTTATAACTGCAAAAATTCTTGAACCGGACTTTTTAAAATTTAGGCTAAGATAACCGTTTAATGATTCGTCCTTTAAAATTAAATTTAAATCTTTATCGACAATCGCAAATAAATTGTAAACAGGATTTTGATTTTCTAAAAGCAAAGTGTAGTAGTTAGAATTATTTATTTCTATGCTATCAATTTCAATCTTATTAAATGATGAAAGCGCAGCATCAAAAGTGATTAATCCTTCAATAGTTTTTTTGTTTTTTTCATCACCTTTAATAGAGTTTGTAACAAGATCAAGAAACGATTTACCAGTAAATACAAATGGTTTTTCTCCATCTTTTTCTTTACAGCCAGTAATTCCAATTAATAATGTAACAACGAGAAATAATATTATTTGATTTTTCATATTCGTTAAAAATTAGTTATTCAAAGATACGAATTCAAATCGTTTAATCTGATATTTCCTGAATTGGAATTTGTGGCCAATTTCTTCTTCCAAAATCTTTACTAACTAGACAACCTTTATTCAAATATATTCTTTCAAATTCTCTTGGTTGAGGATTTACTTCTTCAATAAACAAATAATCTGGTTTTAAAATTTGCCTGATATTTATTTTACTGCCATCACCAATTGGTAAACCAGGGTGAGTAACATTTTTGTTATCAATTAAAAGCTTTGCATTTGGTTTTAAGAAATATTCTCCTTTATATAGATTATCAATTCGATTTGTTAAAAGATTTTTTAATTCCTGGTAATCTAAATATTGCAGATCAGGATCATTCTTTTCTGCAAAGCCAATAAAAACAGCAGGATTACCACTATGAACAACAACTGGAGTTCCAAACTTAACTTTTCCATAAATATCTTTTGCATCTTCTTTGCTAACTCTAACACAACCGTGTGATGAACGTTTTACACCTAAATATTTGTAGTAACTTTTTCCTGCTAGTGCATGAAATCCAACTCCCCAATTAAAAGTCATAAAGTGTAACATGAGTGTGCTATCAAATTGAACAGAATGCCAGCGCTCAGCTTTAAACTGAATTGCAAACACACCTTCTTTAGTCTCGATTCCTTCTTTAATTTTTGCTGTTCCTGTTGAAACTCCAAATGATTTTACTGAATCAAATCTGGAATGTAGATAAGACATTTGTTTTGTTAGATCAACTTCAAGAAAATAATCTTGTGTTGTAAATAAAGTATCCTTAAGTGATGAATAATTTATTTTAAATTTTAATTTTTCTTCATCTACATTTGATGATTGATTTTTCTTGTCATCAATTGCAAATAAATTGACCGTAACTAATAGAAGGAATAAAAAATGTTTCATTTAAGTTTTTTCTATTTTAAAATAATTTAATAATACTGCTGTTTTTTTCTTTCCAACAACTTCTTCAAGCTCTTGTTGTGTTGATTTCTTTAATGATTCCAGGCTACCAAACTTTTCAAGTAAAAGTTTTGCTGTTTCAGTTCCAATTCCTTTAATATCTGTAAGCTCTGATTTAATAATTCTTTTACTTCTTCTTTCACGATGAAAAGTAATTGCAAAACGATGTGCTTCATCACGAACTTGCTGGAGTAATTTTAATCCTGAAGAAGTTTTTGGTATTAACTCGGGATCAGAATTATTTGGAAAAAAAACTTCTTCGAGTCTTTTAGCCAAACCAATAATATTGTAATCTTTAAAACCAAGATTATCTAAAATCTCAACTGCGCTGGAAAGCTGCCCTTTACCTCCGTCAACCATAATTAAATCAGGTAAAGCTTGATGTTCTTCTTGCAATCTTGAATATCTTCGTTCAATAACTTCGCGCATACTTGAAAAATCATCCGGACCTTCAACAGTTTTTATGATAAACTTTCTATACAAACTTTTCTTTGGTTTTCCATCCTCAAACACAACCATACTTGCAACACTATCTGTTCCTTGTAAGTTGGAAATATCAAAACACTCAATTTTTCTGGGAAGAGTTTTTAATCTTAAATCTCTTTGCAAAGCTGAAACTGAATAAGAAACATTTCCAAGATTTTTCATTTTTTGAAGTTGGATTTCTTTCAGTTGAAGAATCGCATTTTCTTTGCACATTTTTATTAGAGATTTTAAATCACCTCGTTGCGGAACAATAATTTTAACTTTCTTTTCACTTTTGGTTCTTAACCACTCAATTAAAACTTCTTCATCATTTGGCTTAACTTCAAGTACTATTTCTTTTGGAATTTCAGTTAATTCACCATAATAATATTTTATTGCTGAAGAATAAATTTCTTCTATATCCTCACCTTCTTCTATTGAAAGTTTAAGCTGTTTTTTACCGATTAACTTTCCATCACGAATATTAAAAACAGCACAGGTTGAATCTTTACCTTCATAAGCAATGGATATAATATCTCTATCATCAAAATCATCACTTACAATTTTTTGTTTTGATGAAATAGAACTAAGCTGATCAATTTTATCACGGAGTTCCGCAGCTTTTTCAAACTCAAGATTATCAACAGATTTTTGCATTTTTGATTTCAAATCTTTTATCAAATCATCTGTTTTACCTTTTAACAGTTTGATAACTTCATCAACCATTTCGTTATAAGCTTTTGCCGAGATTAAGTTCTCACAAGGTCCATCACATTTTTTTATATGATAATCTAAACAGACTTTAAACTTTTTAGCATTAATATTTTCTTCAGTCAAATCCAGTTTGCAGCTTCTTATCTTAAATATTTTATTGATCATTCCAAGTGAAGCCTTCATACTTCTTACATCAGTATAAGGACCAAAGTATTTTGAGCCATCATTGTAAACGCTTCTTGTAGGATAAATTCTCGGAAACAATTCGTTTGTTACTTTAATAAATGGAAATGATTTATCATCTTTTAGATTTACATTATATCGCGGCTTAAGCTGTTTGATTAAATTGTTTTCAAGAATCAATGCTTCAAGTTCAGAATCAGTTACAACAAGTTGAAAATCTTCAATCTTACTTACTAATGCAACAGTTTTTGCAGAGCCGGGATTTTCCTGGAAGTAACTTCTAACTCTATTTTTTAAATTTTTTGCTTTACCAACATAAATAACTTTACCATTCTTGTTTAAGAACTGGTAAACGCCAGGCGATGTTGGCAAGTTTTTTAAGTTAGTTTCTAATTTCGGATTCATTGCTTTGGGATTACAAAATTCATTCCGATGATTTAATCAACAATTCAATTAAATCACCGGAACTTCAGTATGATTATAAGACAAGTATTACTTTTTTTCTTCAGGTAAGATAGAATTTTTGGCAATTACAACTATACCTGTATCAGTAACTGTAAATTTCTTTCTATCTCCTTCAGGATCAAACCCAACTTCATAACCTTCAGGTATAACAACATTTTTATCAATTATAGCTCTTCGAATTCTTGCATGTCTTCCAATCGTAACGTTATTCATAATTATGGAATCAGTAACATAAGAATAACTGTTTACTTTTACATTCGAGCCAAGTAATGATCTTTCAACTAAACCTCCAGATACAATTGTACCATCACAAACAAGCGAATTAAGTGTTCTACCAACTCGTTCGCCTTCGTGTGATACTGTTTTTGCCGGTGGATATTGATACTGATAGGTTCTCAATGGCCAATCTGGATCGTAAAGATTAAAATCAGGGATTACACTAATCAAATCCATATTGGCTGCATAGTAACTATCGAGAGTTCCAATATCTTTCCAGTAAGGCTGATTTTTTTTATTCTCATCAAGAAACTTATAAGCAACCACTTTCATGCCTGCTTCTATCATATACGGAATTACATGCTGACCAAAATCATGATTCTTAAGTTTTTTACTATCCATTTCTTGCAGAACTTCTCTCAAGACATTAGCATTAAAAACATATATACCCATGTTTACAAAGGAATATCCAGGCTTATCAGGTATCTGGGGTGGGTTTGATGGTTTTTCGATAAAGGATTTTACATTATACTTTTCATCAACACCTACAATTCCAAATCTGCTAGCTTCATCTTTTGGAACGTCTATACAAGCAATAGAAAGATCAGCCGATAAATCGATATGATTATCAAGAAACTTTAAATAATCCATTTTATAAATATGATCACCGCCAAGAATTAAAACCCATTTTGCTTTTTTATCAGAAAATAAATTTAAATTTTGGTGGATTGCATTTGCAGTTCCAAGATACCATTCGTTGTTAAGTTTTCGTTGAGGTGGAACAGAATAAATAAATTCTCCAAGCTCAGGATTAAAAATGCTCCACGCTTCGTAAAGGTGCATATTTAGCGAGTCAGATTTGTATTGAGTTAATACATAAACTCTTCTAAATCCTGAGTTTAAACAATTTGAAAGTGCAAAATCGATTATACGATATTTACCTCCAAAAGGAACTGCCGGTTTGCTTCTTACTGCAGTTAAAGGATGTAATCTCTCGCCCTGACCACCTGCCAGGATAACTGTAACTGTATCTCTTAAGACTGAGGAACCTGGTGATATCATAGACTCTCCTTAAATTCGTTCTAAATATATTGAAATATCATTTGTTTGGCAATTAAACAAATAGTTAAATTATTTTTGTTTATTCTAAATCATTTTTAATAAGAAAGTATTGTTGCGGATGAAATTTCAGTTAAAAGTATTAATGTTAAGTCTTTTGGTTTTCAATTCCGTTGCTGTTTTTGGTCAGAGTTATTTAAAAAACAAAGAATCAAACGATAGAAAATATTTTGTTAGTGATTTTCAAAAAAGTATTGATATACTTAAGTATGACTTATCTTTTGATTTAAATACTAAAGAAAATATTCTTACCGGAGTTGCTAAACTAACTGCAACAAAAATTCTTGATTTTATACTTGAACATGAACCTAAACTTGAACTCAATATCGAACTTAATATTTATGATAACTTAGAGGTCTCAAGTGTAAATATTTATGATGAACAGATCGATTTTAAACGAAAGAAAAATCGTTTGTTTATCAAAACAAAAAAAGTAATTCCGGATACTTTTGTTGTTGAGATTAAATATTCGGGTACACCACAACGCGGCGGATTTGATGGATTTGTTTTCGGCTCCGTAAATGGAAATGATTTAGTTTACAATATTAGCGAACCAAATTATGCGTCAACTTGGTTCCCTTGTGATGATGATCCTTCTGATAAAGCATCTCTGGATATTAAGATTATAAATGATTCACAATTTGTTTCTATATCAAATGGTAAATTAATAGATGTAATTAATTCTGGATCAAAAAAAACTTATCATTATAAAACTTTTTATCCAATCTCGCCATATTTAATAGCAGTTTATTCTGCTCCATACAAAACTTTTAGTGATGTTTATGTTAGCCTTGATGGAAGCGACTCAATGCAAATTAATTATTACGCAATGCCAGAACATTTTGATGATGCTAAAATAGATTTTGGTGAACATGTTGATTATCTGCAAACACTTTCAAAAATTTTTGGCGAATATCCTTTTATAAAAGAAAAATATGGAGTTGCAGAATTTCTCTGGAATTACGGCGCGATGGAAAATCAAACAATAACCGGAGTTGGTTATAACTTTATTGGTGGAAATAATTATTTACGTGATACTTATGTTCACGAGCTTGCACATCATTGGTGGGGAAATTCTGTTGGACCAAAAACCTGGAATGATATCTGGCTTAATGAAGGTTTTGCAACTTATTCTGAGGCTTTATACAATGAAGCAAAGAATGGTAAAGAAGCTTTGAAATCAACAATGCTAAGTAAGTTTAGTAATTATTTTAGAGGCACTTTGTATGCACCAAAAGATCTTTTTGGAGAAACTATTTATGAGAAAGGCGCTTGGGTTTTGCATATGTTAAGATATGAAATTGGTGATAGTAATTTCTTTTCTGTTCTTCATACTTATTATGATACTTATAAGTATTCAAATGCTTCTGTAGAGGATTTTAAATCCGTTTGTGAAAAAATTTCCGGACAAAATCTAGATAAATTTTTTGATCAATGGGTTTATACCGGAACTGATAATATTTTTTGTTCCTACACTTTTGAAATCTTAAAAACTGAAAATGGTAGTGAATGTAAAGTTAAACTTTTCCAGGAACCGCAGGATTATGAGGAATTTCATTTCCCTTTAGAAATAGAATTTCAGTTTGATGATGGAACAAATGAAATCCAGAAAGTTTATGTGGATGAAGTTAAAGAAAACTTTTTGTTTAGTTTTGATAAAAAAGTTGAAACAATTTCTCTTGATCCTGACTCTAAACTGTTAGCAACTTTCGAAAAGTCTTATTCAAAGTAAAAGCTGAGTATGTTTTATTTCTTTTATCATATCTGTAAATTTCTATCAAATAAAATTGATACTCTGTGAATAAAACTTATCTGTTCATTTCCGACATACATCTTGGACTTCAGTCTAAAGAGATTGAAAACAAAAAGGAAAGACTTCTTGTAAAGTTTCTTGAGTTTGCAAAAGAAAACTGCGATGAACTTTTTATTGTTGGCGATCTTTTTGACTATTGGTTTGAGTATAAACGTGTTTATCAAAAAGGTAATTTTAGAACGCTAACAGCTTTGCAGGATTTAACTGAAAAAGGAATTAAAGTACATTACTTTATAGGCAACCACGATTTCTTTCACAAAGATTTTTTTGAAAAAGAAATTGGTGTTAATCTTTATCCCGATGGAAAAGAATTTTTACTAAACGGCAAAAAGTTTTTTATTGGTCATGGTGATGGACTAGTGAAAAATGATTTAGGATATAATATTCTTAAAAAGATTTTACGCAGCCCTTTTACGCAATGGTTGTATGGATTAATTCATCCTGATCTTGGAGTTGCAATTGCAAGCGGAACAAGTAAATCAAGCAGAGATTACACAACCAAAAAAGATTACGGCGAAGAAGATGGATTGTTTGATGCCGCAAAATCTTTTATAGATAAAGGTAATGATTTTGTATTGTTCGGGCATTTGCACAAAAAATGTTTTAATCAATACAAAAATGGTATTTATGTTAATTTAGGTTCGTGGATTGATCAACCTTGTTATGGTAAGTTTACAGATAAATTTGAAATCATTGATTGGTAATAAAACCCAAAAGAATTTTTAAGCTATGGCTAAAACAAATTTCAAAAAAAATAATAACAGCAAGAAAAAATGGTACATCTGGGGAACAATAATTTTTGTTTTTCTTGCATTGGCAATCTATACATACAGCGGCGTTCCATCTTTAGATGAACTGGAAAATCCAAAACCTCCGCTTGCAAGCAGAGTTTTTTCTGCTGATGGCGAATTGATTGGACAGTTTTTTATCGAAAACAGAATTGCAGCAGATTTAGACAGCTTACCTCCTTACGTTATAAAAGCACTTGTAGCCACTGAAGATAGAAATTTTTATGATCATTGGGGCGTTGATCTGCCTCGTTTCTTTAAAGCTATGGTTAAAAATCTTTTCTCACTTTCATTGCGCGAAGGTGCTAGTACAATTACACAACAGCTAGCAAAAAATCTATATTCACTTAAAGAGGGAAGAGAAAATCCACTTGACAAAGCAGTTAGAAAAGTTCGCGAATGGATTTCTGCAATTCAGATTGAGCGTACTTTTACAAAAAATGAAATTGCAGAATTATATTTAAATGTTTCTTACTTTGGCAGAAGCGCTTATGGAATCGAATCAGCAGCAAAAGTTTATTTTAATAAACGTGCAAAAGATTTAACATTACCGGAAGCTGCATTATTTGTTGCATTATTAAAATCATCAGTTAATTACGACCCTGTAAATCGATATGAAACAGCTTTGCAACGCAGAAACCAGGTTATGCTAAATATGGTTTATGTTGATATGTTGACTGAAGAAGAATACAATCGTTTGAAGCAGCAGCCAATTCAGTTAGCCTCTGAAAGATTAAGTCACGTAAGATCTGAAGCTCCGCATTTTCTTGAGTACATCAGACAGCAAATGACAACTCTTGCAGATAAGTATGGATATGATTTATATCGTGATGGATTAAATATCTATACAACGCTTGATTTACGAATGCAAAGAATTGCAAATCGTTCTGCTAAAAAACATATCGCAGAATATCAAACATTGTTTGATAAAAACTGGAAATGGGATAGTAATAAAAGTTTATTAGCTGATCTTCTCGATAAAGCTATTAAAAATGATGCTCGTTATAAAACCGTAAATAGCAGCGATACAAAAGCAAAAGTTTATAATCGCTTAAAGTATGATATTGATTTTGTTGATTCTGTAAAAAAAGTTGCACAAACTGTTGAAGTTGGATTTGTTGTGCTTGATCCTAAAACAGGATTTATAAAAACACTTGTTGGCGGTAAGAACCAGGATTTTGGTAGAGGATTAAATCACGTTACAGGAATCAGAAGGCAGCCAGGTTCTTCTTTCAAACCATTTGTTTATGCAACAGCAATTGAAAATGGTTACACTCCTGCTAGTACAGTTCTAAATCAGCAGTTTAATTATAATGGATGGTCTCCATCAAACGCAGGTAATGGTTACAGCGGATACGAAACCTTACGTTGGGGTTTAGCAAATTCTGTTAACGTTATTGCAGGCAGATTAACAATCAGTGATATGGCACCGCCTTACCAGGTTGTAAAGTTTGCACAGCGAATGGGAATAAAATCTCATATGGATGCTTATCCATCAATTGCTCTTGGTACTGTTGAAGTTACACCGTTAGAAATGGTTTCTGCTATGGGAACATTTGTTAATGGCGGCGTTCACGTGGATCCAATATCAATTATAAAGATTGAAGATAGAAATGGTGTTGTACTTGATGAATTTGTTCCTGAATCAGTTCAGGCAATTTCTCCGCAAACTTCTTCTATAATTGTAGATATGATGACTGATGTTATTAACTATGGAACTGGTGCAGGAGTTAGAAGATATTTTCAATATCCAGCGGCTGGTAAAACCGGAACGACACAAAAGTTTTCTGATGCCTGGTTTGTAGGTGTTACTCCCACAATGGTTGCAGGTGCGTGGGTTGGTTTTGATGATCATCGAGTTAAGTTTACAAATTGGTATGGACAGGGAGGTAGAGCAGCTCTACCTATCTGGGCAATGTTTATGGAAGGTGCTTATAAGGAATTAAAACTTCCATTAAAATATTTTACTTTGGCAAACGGAGTTGAGATGGCAACATTCTGTAAAGAAAGTATGAATCTTGGCGATGCAAAATTAGCTACAGATGCTTGTCCCGAAACTTACACTGATTTAGTTGATGCAAGTAAAATGCCCGGCTATTGTGAAATACACGCAGGCAACGGCGGAAGAATCATCCACGAGAATAAAGACGCTGATAGTGAATGGTGAGTTTAATGTACAATGTATAATTTACAATGTACAATTATAAAATTTTTTAGGATTAAAGTTTTATTACTTTCTTTTCCTTAATTGTACATTGATCATTGTAAATTGTTAATTGAAAAGCCCGGATGGTGAAATTGTTGAAAATCCCTATGGGAGTGAGCACGCTAGTTGACCTAGAGTATGATTGTTTTATTTTCTTAATTATACATTGATCATTGTAAATTGTTAATTGTTTTGCCCGGATGGTGAAATTGGTAGACACGCTAGTTTCAGGAGCTAGTTGGCGCAAGCCATTAGGGGTTCAAGTCCCCTTTCGGGCACAATTTTTTTAGTATTTTTTATAAGGGGTCTTTATGAATAAGATCGGGTTCGTTTTTTGTTTGGTTCTTTTCTTCTCATTTTCATTTCAAGTAAATGCACAATGGTTTTGGCAAAACCCTTTGCCTCAGGCGAATACAATAGGATCTATAAGTTTTGTAAATGAAAACACCGGTTTTGTTGTTGGTGTTGGTGGAGCATTGATAAAAACTACTGATAGTGGAGAATCTTGGATTAACATCAATATGCCCAGCAAGCTTTTTTCTGATATATACTTTGTAAATGAATCTGTTGGATACATTGTTGGTTACTACGGTGTAATTTTAAAAACAACCAATGGTGGTAATGAATGGTTTGATATTTCTATTGAAGATACAATACATCTCACGTCGGTTTATTTTACTTCATCTGATACTGGCTTTTGTGTTGGTGAAAATGGCATAATAATGGGGACCGAAGATGGAGGAGGTAACTGGGAGTTTATTGAGAGCGGAAGTAGTGGTCCCTTATTTACAATAAAATTTATTAACAAGAATATTGGATTTATTTGTGGTTGGGATGGATTACTATTGAAAACAAGTGACGCAGGAGCTTCTTGGGTTCCAAAATCTATTGGAACCACACAATCATTGATATCTATTGATTTTGTAAATGATTCAGTTGGATTTATTTCAGATATCAACAGTAAAATTCTGAGGACTACGGATATTGGAGAAAACTGGATTGTACGCCATATAGATATTGATATTTTTATTCCAAGAATTGACTTTCTTAATGAAATGACTGGTTATGTAGTAGGTTATCGATCTGGTTCAATTGGGGTTATTGCTAAAACTAATGATGGGGGGCTCACCTGGACACAACAGTATTTAAATAATTCTAGGCAACTCATTGATGTAAGTTTCTTTAATGATAGTGTTGGAATTATCGTTGGAAACTTTGGAATAATTTTAAAAACAACTGACGCTGGAAATACCTGGGTAAATAAATTAGAAGGTTCATCGGCTAACTTGTATGATGTTTGTTCAATAGATTCCAATAGAGTTTTTGCAGTTGGAAAAAGTGGGACAATTTTATCTACATCCAATGGTGGTATAAACTGGTTAACTCAAACTAGCAATACAACTGTTGACTTAAACTCAGTTTATTTCATCAATCAGAATACAGGTTATGTTGTAGGAAAGACCGGATTAATTCTAAAAACAACGGACATAGGATCGAATTGGATTAGTGTGTCGAGTGGAGTGAGTAATCATTTGTAATCAATTTATTTTCTGGATAATAATTTAGGATTTATTGTTGGACAAAATGGACGAATAATTAAATCTACAAACGGTGGAAATAACTGGGTGGCTAAATCAAGCGGAACTACTTCAAATCTAAGAAGCGTTTATTTTGTTGATACACAAATCGGCTTTGCAGTCGGAACCAATGGCACAATTATTAAATCAACGAATGGTGGAGAAAACTGGGTCAATCAAACAAGTGGTGTTACCACAACATTAAATGATATAAAATTTAGTAGTCTATCAAACGGGCTAGCCGTTGGGAACAATGGCGTAATTCTTAAAACGACTAATGGTGGTAGTAATTGGATTCCACAAATCAGTGGTACAACTGATTCAATTTTCTCGATTTCTTATATCCCAAGTTTTAATGGTGGTGCAATCTATATCTGTGGTGGATTTTCCGCAGGAGGTTGGGATTTTGAAGGAATCATCCTAAACTCAACAAACGGTGGAAATACGTGGACTACTAATGATTGTGAAAGCAGCAGGATTTTATACGATATTCGTTTTCCAAATTCAACTACAGGTTACGCAGTTGGTGAGGGTGGAACAATAATTAAAACTTTTAATGCAATAGTCCCAGTAGAACTCATTTCTTTTTCTTCTTCAGTTACTAAAAACAACGTAACACTTAACTGGCAAACTGCAACAGAAACAAATAATCAAGGTTTCCAAATCGAAAGACGAAAAACGCAAAACGAAAGAAGTGAAGAATGGAACGCAATTGGTTTTGTTAATGGTAAGGGGACAACAACTGAACCTCAATCATATTCTTTTATTGATAAAAGTATACAATCAGGGAAATATCAATACAGATTAAAACAAATTGATTTTGATGGAATATTTGAATACTCAAACACAATTGAAGTTGAAATAAATTCACCAACAAAATTTTCATTAGAACAAAATTATCCAAATCCGTTTAACCCTAACACCAGTATTCAGTATGCAATAGGCAGTAAGCAATTTGTAACCCTAAAAATTTACGATGTTTTAGGTAAAGAAATTGCAACTTTGGTTAACGAAGAAAAACCGGCAGGAAGTTATGAAGTGCAGTTTAATGTAGCGCAGGACTCCAGTCCAGCGATAAGCAGCGGTATATATTTTTACCAATTAAAAGCCGGAGAATTTGCTGAAACAAAGAAGATGATTTTGTTAAAGTAAAGATAATTTACTTTGGCAGGATTAAGTCTTATCTACTAAAATGTAAAATATAATATCGTACATCAAAAATTCAGGTAAGCAAGCCTGAAAAACACGCTTGCAATTGCTAAATATATAGTTGCATTAAACAGATTATGCTTTACAAATGCTAAATATATAATCGCATCAGCAAAATATCCTCTTGCAATCATAAAATATATACTTGTACATGTAAAATATGTAGTTACAATCGCGTTATACAGACCTGTATCTTGCATTTGCAACTCTATATGTTACGATTGCAAACCTGTATGATGCATTTGCAACTATATATGTTACGATTGCAAACCTGTATGATGCATTTGCAACTCTGTATGTTACGATTGCAAACCTGTATGTTGCATTTGCAACTCAGTATGTTGTGATTGCAAACCTGTATGATGCATTTGCAACTATATATGTTACGATTGCAAACCTGTATGTTGCATTTGCAACTCAGTATGTTGTGATTGCAAACCTGTATGTTGCATTTGCAACACTGTATGTTACGTTTGCAAACCTGTATGATGCATTTGCAACACTCGTAATGAGCAATAGTTTATTATACGAAAGTAATTAAATACAAGATTAGAACTTGAGGATACGGTGATTGATGTATTGAAGGTCGTCGTGATCGCATCGTGACAATATTAGGCAAAGTTACAGAATGGTCCGTGACTTCCACGAAAAGTCTTTAAATATTTTGAATTAGAGCATTTCAGATAAAAAATAAAAAGTCACGAGACGTCTCGTGACTTTTTAAGCTTTTATTTTTTTAATTCATTTCGCAGGAAAGGATTCCTGCGCTACAACTAAAAACCTAATCTTTCCATATCTGCAACAAGTTCTGTAACTGCTTTTACTGAGTTATCAAGTAAAGTTTGTTCTTCAGCATTTAACGCAAACTCAATAATTTTTTCAACACCATTTTCACCAAGCACAGCAGGCACACCAACATAATATCCATTAACACCAAATTCGCCTTTTAACAAAGCGCAAACTGGTAGTACACGTTTTTCATCATATATAATTGCTTCTGCCATTGCAATTGCAGAAGAAGCAGGTGAGTAAAAAGCAGAACCTGTCTTTAATAATTTTACAACTTCACCACCGGCAGCCTTAGTTCTTTCAACCATTGCTTTCATAACTTCAGCAGCTTTTGTTTTATCGTTATATTTTTTCTCAAGTAATTCCATTACAGGAATGCCGTTAACATTTGCATATCGTACAATCGGAACCATTGTATCACCGTGTCCGCCAAGAACCATTGCGTTAACATCTTTTACAGATACGCCAAGTTCCCATGCAATAAAAGTAGAAAAGCGTGATGAATCTAAAACTCCTGCTTGACCCATAACTCTGTTTTCAGGAAATCCAGTAATCTTTTTAAACAACGTTACCATTGCATCTAAAGGATTAGAAATAATAATTACAATAGAATTTGGTGCAAACTTTTTAACATTCTCTGCAACATTTTGCATAATCTTTGCGTTTGTAACTAATAAGTCATCACGGCTCATTCCGGGTTTACGCGGTAAACCTGCGGTTATAATAACAAGATCAGAACCTTCAATATCTTTATAATCATTCGTTCCGGTAACTTTACCATCAAAACCATCTACACGCGATGCTTCAACAATATCAAGTGTTTTGCCTTGCGGTAAATCTTCAACTATATCAAACATTACAACATCACCAAGTTGTCTTAATGCAATAAGCTGAGCAAGAACACCACCAATTTGTCCGCCACCAATTAAGGAAATTTTTTTGCGTGCCATTTTATACTCCTCTGAAAAATTTTGTTAAAGTTTTGATTTAAAATAGACAAGTAAAAAAGTAGATGCAAAGAACTTTAATGGAATTTTGAAATATTGGAGTTATGACATTAGAAGAAATGGAATTGTTACATTACTCAATTGTTGAATTGTTAGAAGAGGGAAGGAAAAATTAAATTTTTAATTTAAGAATTGTTTCAGTTCCTTCAGGAGTTTGGTTGTATGATAATCCATCCATATAAATACGCATTAAATATAATCCACGACCTGAATCTTTTAATAAATTTTCAGGATCAGTTGGATCTGGAACGATTGAAGGATCAAATCCTTTTCCTTCATCTTTAATAATTATTGTAAGATTAGAGCCATCAACAAAAACAGAAATTCTAACTAATTTTAGTTTGTTATTCTTGTTACCGTGAATGATAGCGTTAGTAGTAGCTTCAGTAACAGCTAAAAGCAATCCGTTCATCTTTTCTAATTCTAATCCTAACTCAACAGAAAAGAAATTTACAAACTCTTCAACTGTTATAAGATTATTCGGAGTGCTTTCAATTTCTAAATAATATCGTGGTTCAGTCAATTCAAATAATTATAATATTTTTAAGTGATGTGAATATATTGGTTTCGATTAAAAATTCCAATTTACTTGCATGCTCAAACTAGCTTGTTCTTTATCTATACTATTTGTGTTTGAAATAAATTCGTAATATCCTCTACACATCACATTCAGATTTCTCCACGCATAAATATCTATAATTGCAATTGGACCAATGCTAAGAAACTTTGTACTAAGGTTTCTTTCCAAATTTTTATAGTTGTAGGTGTTTAGTAAAAACATTCTAAATCCAATAGAAAAAATTGAATTACCTCTTGTTAAAATAAATCTGGGTTCAAGATAAATTTCTTCCAAAAATCTTGTTGGCACGGATGAGAACTCACCAAAATCAAAATCACCAATCTCTGAAATTTTTAAATAACTATAAGTAAAAAATGAAACATCCTTTGTTAACTTGATATTTGTAGAATCAATTCCGGTAAGTTGTCTAAAAGCATAACTCTGATAATTTGTAGTAATATCTTCAAAATCATAAACTGTATAATTTGCTGTTACTTCAAAACTGTTGTAAGATTTTATAAGAGATCCGCTATAATCGCCTCCCGCGCGTAATCTAAAAATTCTATTAACATTGTTATTCGAGCTTCTACTTGCAAACAGGTAAACTGTGTGGCCGTAAGTTCCTTCAAAATTTACAAACGCAGCAAAGTATGGATTTAATTTTTTTACATATCTTAACCTTAAAATTGAAAGCAGTTCATCCCGATCATCATCATTAAACTCGCTTTGCGTATCAAATACCAGTTTACTTTGATAAAGGCTTAAACTCAATATATCAGATTTTGAAATGTTTAGATTGCCGTTAAAAGATAAAGTAGCGCGTGTGGAATTGTTATTTTTTTGTTCTTCTAATTCTGATTTGTCCTCAAATATTGATTCGGTTAATCCATCAAATCTTTCTACTTGATGTTTTTCATCTCGTTCATAAAAATTTATTCTTAAATTTCCATTAAAAAATTTTGAAGCATAAGAAGTTACAGCATCAAACTCAAGTTTTAATTCGTCTATTTGAGTATCGTAAAGTGAGCCTGAAGCTAACTCGGAAGTTTTATATCTGATATTTCTATCAATAGATTTCCAATTAATTCCACCAGCAATATCAAGCGAAAAAATTTCAAGAAATCCAGTGTAAGATAGCCTATCAAAAAAATGATAATTAGTTTCTGTTCGGCTTTGAATATTGTTATTAACATTAAACGTCAATGAAGTAATTGAATCAGCTTCAAAATAAAAATCTTTTCTATTCTGTGAAAACTGAGTTCGGATATTGTTGTTAATATTACGTTCAAAATTATTTGTAACAGATAAAGTATAAAATCTAATTAGATTTCTTCTTGGTGAAATATCATCATTCCTAAATCGTAATTCAGAATTAATATTAATATCTGAAAATCGTAAATCGTCAAGAATCGCTTCAAGACCGTATAAACTTCCATAATCAGTTGTACCTATTTGCCTGTTGTGTGAATATCCACCAAAAGGACTTAAGTGTAAATTTTCTATTGGACGAATTTCACTATACAGAGCAGCGTAGTTAACCGCGGATTCATTTATTCCGCCGATTGTACGATTATCGGACAAAAGGGAACTGTTACCTGCAAGTCCAAACGAAAATTCTTTTAAGTAATTGTACTTTGCGTTAAAATTAAAATTCTGTTCATCGCGTGTATTTCTACTTTCGTTTCTAATAAATGTTGATCCAAAACTTTCATTTAATCTTATATAAACTTTATCGGAATTTTCAATAAACTGAAATCTTGAATTTAGATAAAATGTATTTAGTTGTTTGTCTATGTTTGATCTTAAAAAATTTACACGAACAATATTACCTAAATATTCAAGGCTATCTACGCGAGTTTGTGAATAAGTATTTGTTGTAATTGCAAAAAACAAAATAGAAGCGGCTAAAATAAATAGTCTTAAAAATCGTAGTTGTTTGTAATGAAGTATCAAAAAAATCTCTGTTACTTTGATATATAATTTCATCGCAATTATAATGTTTATGCAAACAATAAACCACTTAACTTTTGGGTAGAATTATTTACGGAAAACACTAAAAAACATTAAAAGTGCTAAGGAGTTTAAATTGACAATCAGTCATAATTTGGATAACTTTCGCAACAATTTTTAGATGTTAATTATGATAGAATATTACATACCAATATTTATAGTTTTAGCCATAGGAGTAGTTTTTGCTGTTGCCACAGTAATGTCATCCGTTATTTTTGGGCCACAAAGACCAAACCGTGAAAAACTTTCTACTTATGAAAGTGGAATGAAACCTGTCGGTTCAACTCATGAACGAGTTTCTGTTAAATACTATCTTGTTGCAATGTTCTTTATAATTTTTGATCTTGAAGTAATTTTTGTTTATCCGTGGGCAATACAGTTTAAAAGATTATTTAATGAAATTGGAAGTGCTGTGTTTTTTTCGATGTTGATTTTTTTGATTGTGCTTGAGCTTGGATATTTATATGCCTACAAGAAAGGTGGATTCAAATGGGATTAGAAGCAAAATTAAATGGCGATGGTTTTTTTGTTACAAAGATTGAAGCGATTATTAATTGGGCAAGAAAAAATTCTGTTTATCCAATGCCAATGGGCATTAGCTGCTGCGCAATTGAAATGATGGCTTCTGCAGATCCTAAATATGATATTGCAAGATTTGGTTCTGAGGTTATGCGGTTTACTCCACGCCAATGCGATTTGATGATTGTTGCCGGAACTGTAACTTATAAAATGTCGCACGTCGTAAAAAAAATATATGATCAAATGCCTGATCCCAAATGGGTGATTGCTATGGGTGCTTGTACTTCTACCGGCGGAATGTATCGTTCATATTCTGTAGTGCAGGGTATAGATCAATTTCTTCCTGTAGATGTTTATGTTGCCGGATGCCCTCCAAGACCAGACAATCTTTTAAATGCCTTAATTCATATTCAAGATAAAATCGGCAAAACACGTCCAAAAGATTTTCAAAATTTAAAGTTACCTGAACTTAATGTAATCCAGAATAATTGATTATGGAATTGAAAGAATTAATCCAGCAAAAACTTAAAGATAATTTTACAGAAGCCTCGTTTGAATTTTCTGAATTCAGAAATGAATTATCTGTTAAGCTTAATAAAAAATATATTTTACAAGTTTGTAAGTTTCTAAAAGAAAACTCTGATTTAGAATTTTTACTTTGTGAAGATATAACAGCAGTTGATTGGGCAACAAGAAAAAATAGGTTTACTGTTGTATATCATATTTTTTCTATCAAAAATAATTTTAGATTAGTTCTTAAATCTGATGTTGATGAAAGCGAAAGTATTATTGACTCTGTTTCTTCTGTTTGGAAAACATCTGACTGGCAGGAAAGAGAATGTTACGATATGTACGGCATTAGATTTAACAATCATCCTGATTTAAGAAGAATTTATATGCCTGAAGAATTTGAGTATCATCCTTTAAGAAAGGATTTTCCCTTAATGGGCATTCCAGGTTCACTACCATTACCAAAGAAATAAATACTATGGATAGATTAACTAAAGACGACATTCAACCTAAAATCTTACAAAAATTATTAGAAGATTCTGATATTACTATTGAAGATGCTTTGGAAAATGAGATGATCCTTAATATGGGTCCTCAGCATCCTGCAACTCATGGTGTGCTTAGATTATTACTAAGACTTGATGGTGAAACAGTAATCAATTGTGTTCCTGATGTTGGTTATTTGCATCGCGGATACGAAAAGATGGCTGAGAATATGAGTTACTATGAATTTATACCTCATACAGATCGTCTTGATTACCTATCACCAATTGCAAATAATGTTGCCTGGGTTTTAGCCGTTGAAAAATTAGCTGGAATAGAAGTCCCAGTTCGTGCACAATATATTAGAATGATGATTGCTGAACTTGCGAGAATAGCCTCACACTTAGTTGCAATTGGTTCTTTTGCGATGGATGTTGGTGCACTTACTGTGTTTCTCTGGACATTGCGTGAACGTGAAAAGATAATGGATGTTTGGGATATTCTTTGTGGCGCAAGATTTACAAACAGTTATACGCGTATTGGCGGTGTTGCTAATGATGCTCAACCAGAAGCTCTAGCATTAGTTAAAAAGTTTATTGATGAAATTGATGATAATCTTTCTGAATGTGAAAGTTTACTTAACACTAACAGAATTTTTATTGAAAGATTAGATGGTGTTGGAAGAATTTCTAAAGAAGATGCTTTGAGTTATGGTTACACAGGTCCAAATTTAAGAGCAAGCGGAGTTGAGTTTGATTTAAGAAGAGCTACTCCTTATTTACAGTACGATAAAGTTGATTTCAAAATTCCTGTTTATCAGGAAGGTGATGCTTTAGCGAGATATTTTGTTCGTGCTGATGAAGTTAGAGAAAGTGCAAAAATTGTTAAACAATGTTTGCAGTTAATGCAGCCTGGGGAAATAAAAGCTAATCTTCCAAAATCTATTCTTCCACAAAAAGTAGAAGTTTATTCAAAGATGGAAGAACTTATTCACGATTTTATGATTGTAAACTTTGGTATAAATCCACCAGTTGGAGAAGTTTATCATGCTATCGAAGGTTCAAAAGGTGAACTTGGTTTTTACATTGTTAGCAAAGGCGAAGGACATCCGTGGAAATGCAAAATTCGCTCGCCCTCGTTTATTCACATTCAATCTTTACCACATTTAGTAAAAGGTCATATGGTTTCTGATGTTGTTGCAATAATTGGGAGTATCGATCCAATTATGGGAGAGGCGGATAAATAAGTTTAAGTTCAAGATCAAGTTTAAGATATTTAGAAAGGGAGGAAATGGAAAAGAAATTTAGTCACGAAAAGTTAATTGTTTATAATCGTTCTTTAGAGTTTACGGAATTTGTGGAAAATCTTTTATCTAGATTTAAAGATAAATTAAATGTTTATGATCAGATTGATAGAAGTTCAACATCAATTCCCTTAAACATAGCAGAAGGAACCGGGAAGTTTACTTCAAAAGATAAAAACAGATTTTATGATATTGCTCGTGGTTCAGCAGTTGAAAGTGCAGCTTGTTTAGATGTTTTGCTTAGAAGAAATAAAATAGATATTAATGAAAATACAAAAGGTAAAGAGTTGCTGTATGAAATTGTTTCGATGTTAATTGGATTGATTAAAAGTAATTCAGATAGAGTTTATGAAGAAAATGAAATTTATAAAGCTTAATAAAAAATACTTGAACTTGAACCTAAACTTGAACTCATACTATGGAATTTAAATTTACACAAGATAATCTAGATCGAATTAATAAAGAAATTGCAAAATATCCAGTAAAAAAATCTGCAGTTATGGCAAGTCTTTATATTGCGCAAGAACAAAATGGATTTATTTCAAGTGAAGTAATAAAAGAAATAGCGACCCTTTTAGAAATGACTCCTGAAGATGTTCTTGGTGTTGTAACTTTTTATACAATGTATTTTCAAAAACCAATGGGCAAACATCATATCCAGGTTTGCACAAATGTTTCCTGTATGCTTCGTGGTGGATATGATATCTGGAATCAGGTAAAAGATAAACTTGGTATTGGAAATATGAATGTAACAGAGGACCAGAAATTTTCTCTGGAAGAAGTTGAATGTATGGGTAGCTGCGGTACTGCGCCAATGTTAGCTGTTAATGAAGATTATTATGAAAATCTTACCAAAGAAAAAGTAGAAGAACTCATCAATTCCTTAAAGTAAATTTTTTAAATGGAAAAAATAGTTTTATCCGATATAGATAATATTCACATTCTTGATGTTTATGTTCAGAATGGTGGATTTAGTGCTGCAAAAAAAGCTTTCTCACAATCTCCAGATAATATAATTGATCAGGTTAAAAAATCCGGTTTACGTGGTAGAGGCGGTGCTGCTTTCTCCGCTGGTTTGAAGTGGAGCTTTATGCCTAAGACTACTGATAAACCAAAATATCTTTGCATAAACGGTGATGAATCTGAACCAGGATCTTTTAAAGACAGACAAATATTTGAATATAATCCACATCAACTGATAGAAGGTATTTTAATTACCTGCTACGCGATCGGTGCAAAGACAGCTTACATTTACATTCGTGGAGAATATCATAAATGGATTAAGCTAATGCAAAAAGCATTAGATGATGCTTATGCTGCCGGCTATGTTGGAGAAGCGATGAAAGAAAAATTTGGAACAGAATTTTTCTGTAATATTTATATTCACAAAGGTGCAGGGGCTTACATTTGTGGTGAAGAATCATCTTTAATGAATTCCGTTGAAGGTAAGAGAGGATATCCAAGAGTTAAACCTCCGTTTCCAGCACAGAATGGTTTATGGGGATGCCCAACTACAATTAATAATGTTGAAACCATTACAAACATTCCTCCTATTATTACCAAAGGCTGGGAATGGTTTTCTAAAATTGGCGAACCGAAACATCCGGGAACAATTTTATTTGGAGTTAGTGGACATGTAAATAAACCAGGTGTTTATGAACTTCCTTCAGGTACCTTGCTTACTGATATAATTTATAATTATGCCGGTGGAGTTCCGGGAAATAAAAGAATTCTTTGTGTAATCCCTGGCGGGTCTTCTATGCCGCCATTACGCGGTGATCAGCTTGAAGGCGTTAAGATGGATGC
>Ga0138256_10001311_pt1 | contig 26866 bp, 26 predicted proteins | sample KNB2016incub_MG_FD_105486 | JGI IMG/M metagenome (GOLD analysis project Ga0138256, IMG submission 105486) | Active sludge microbial communities from wastewater in Klosterneuburg, Austria - KNB2014incub_MG | ecosystem: Engineered > WWTP > Activated sludge > Unclassified | place: Austria...
TGTTCGGCCATGGTGCGGGTCTCGGTTTCATGAGCAGCATCAAAATAGTCAAAGCCGTGCGTGTCAGCCGCATTCTGCGCCTGCTCAGGCTGCTCAAGATTATGGGCAAAATTCACAATACCGATTCGCAGATGGCGAACCGCCACATCGCAGTCATCTCGACGATTGCCACGATGGCGTTTATCGTGGTATACAGTTTTATGGCTTTCACCGGCACTCTGGGTTTTCAGGAAATCGAACAGCAGAATGAAACATTCTACCGCAATCTGGCAACCAATATCCAACAGGTAGCGAAGCAGGCAAAACCCGAGGAGACAAATGAACGGGCAAAAGAATACCTGTCGCAGCTAATGGTCAATGTCGACTCGAAACAATCGGGCATTGCGCAGGTTTACTATAAAGACAGGTTACTGATCTCCAATTTCACCGAAGCACAACTGGCAACACTTTTCAAATACGATGAAAAACGCACGGTTGTTGCCCGGTTCCACGGCGACAGCCATGTTCACCCGCTGGTGATTGGCGATATCGTCATCTTCGTAAACACCTGGCCGATTGCCAAAGACAAGGCACGCGTGAACATCATGGTCTTCTTCGGCATCTGCGCGATTCTTTTGTCATTCATGTTTGTCTACAGCCGGCATTTTGTGCAAAACGTCACCGACGTCGTGCACGTGATGCAGAAGGGCATCAACGACCCGAATTTCAACCTCGAGGTCAGCGTGCGCAAAGACTTTGAGCACGATGAAATCTACCAGCTGGCAAAAAGCTACAACGAAGTGCTGCTGCCAGAAAAAATGAAGAACAAAGCCAGCGGCGAATCCACCGATACCGGTGGATTGTCGATGGATGATTTTTTGAAATAACCGCGCGAAGCGCGGTTAAGATGATAAGGTTTAAGGGGTACTGCGTACCCCTTATGAACCCCGCAAGAGTTAGCCTGATCCCAGCTTTCTCAGTACCGTGTGTAAGATGCCGCCGTTCTTGAGGTACACGACCTCAACCGGGGTATCGACACGGTTCATCGTGGTGAAAGTAACCACCGAGCCGTCTTTCTTCGTCGCCGTCACCTTGATATCGGTACGCGGTTTCAGGTTGTTGTCGTAACCTTCAATGTTGAAAACTTCTGAGCCATCGAGGCCGAGTGACTGTGCGTTCTGGCCGTCTTTAAACTGCAGTGGCAGAATGCCCATGCCGATCAGGTTTGAACGGTGAATGCGCTCGAAGCTTTCAGCGATAACCACCTTGATACCCTGCAGCGCCGGGCCTTTGGCTGCCCAGTCGCGTGACGAACCCGTACCGTATTCTTTACCTGCCAGAACCAGAAGCGGAGTTTTTGCTTCCATGTATTTCATGGCCGCGTCGAAGATGCTCATCTTCTCACCCGATGGAATGTGCACGGTATTGCCACCTTCAGGAGTTACACCGTTCTCGGTCAGCATCAAGTTCTTGATGCGTGTGTTCGCAAACGTACCGCGCACCATCACTTCATGGTTACCCCGGCGCGCGCCGTAGGTGTTAAAATCGACCGGCTGAACACCGCGTGACTGCAGGTACTTACCGGCAGGGCCGTCTTTTTTGATGTTACCGGCAGGCGAAATGTGGTCGGTCGTCACCGAGTCGCCGAATACCGCAAGGCAGCTGATGTCTTTCAACACCGGTATACCGGGCTCTTTCAGCGAGAAATTCTCAAAATAGTTCGGCTTCGCAATGTAGGTCGATTTCTGATCCCACGCATATGTATCACCGCCGCCGACCTTGATGTTGTTCCACATCTCGTTGGCTTTGAACACGTTGCCGTATTCTTTTTTGAACAGATCAGATGTGACCGCTTTCGCGAGTGCATCGTTCACTTCTTTCTGTGTCGGCCAGATGTCTTTCAGCGAAACTTTACCTTGGATCTTTTCTGATTCAAAATCGATGTCCATCGTGCCGGCGAGCGCGTACGCGACAACCAGTGGAGGTGATGCGAGGTAGTTCGCTTTCACATCGGCGTGAATACGGCCTTCGAAATTGCGATTGCCCGAAAGCACCGCGCCGACTGTCAGGTTATTCTTATTGATCGCGTCTGAGAGCGCCGCGTCGATCGGGCCCGAGTTGCCGATGCAGGTTGTGCAACCGTAACCCACAGTGTTAAAACCGATGGCGTCGAGCGACTTCTGTAGCCCCGCCGCTTCGAGGTATTTTGTCACCACGCGCGATCCGGGTGCCAGTGAGGATTTCAGCGTAGCCGGAACCTTTAAGCCTGCCTTCGCAGCTTTTTCTGCCACAAGGCCTGCCGCGACGAGCACAGAGGGGTTCGAAGTATTGGTGCACGAAGTAATCGCAGCAATCACGAGTGAACCGTTGCCCAGCTGTTCTGTCTTGCCGTTCAGGGATACATCCACCTTTTTATCGGGAGCATCTTTGAACACGTCAGCCATCGCCTTGCGGTAATCGGCTTTCGCATTTTTGAGTTCAATGCGGTCTTGCGGGCGCTTCGGGCCGGCAATCGAAGGCACCACTTTGCCCATGTCGAGTTCGAGCGTTGAGCTGAAGTCAGGTGTCGCAGCATCTTTAGTGAGAAAGAGGTCCTGCGCCTTTGAGTATTTTTCGACCAGGTCGCAGAGTTTTTCGTCGCGGCCGGTGAGTTTCATGTAACGAATGGTTTCGTCGTCGATCGGGAAAAAGCCCATCGTCGCACCGTACTCGGGCGCCATGTTCGCAATCGTCGCGCGGTCCGCGAGGCTCATCTGTGAGAGACCTTCGCCGTAGAACTCGACAAACTTGCCGACCACACCGTGCTTGCGCAGCATCTGCGTAACGGTGAGCACGAGGTCAGTGGCGGTTGTGCCTTCGGGCAGCTTGCCCGTCAGCTTAAAACCCACAACTTCGGGAATCAGCATATAGATCGGCTGCTCGAGCATCACGGCTTCGGCTTCGATGCCGCCGACGCCCCAACCCAGAACTCCGAGGCCGTTGATCATCGTGGTGTGGGAATCGGTACCGACGAGCGAATCGGGGTAGGCGACGAGTTCGCCGTTATGCTGGCGCGTCTGCACTACCTTCGCGAGGTACTCGAGGTTCACCTGGTGCACGATACCGGTCGCGGGCGGCACAACCTGGAAGTTCGAGAACGCGCCCGAACCCCAGCGCAGAAATTCATAACGTTCGCCGTTGCGCTCGAATTCGAGTTTATTGTTCTTGTCGAGCGAGTCGGCCGCGCCGGCGAAATCAACCTGTACCGAGTGGTCGATCACAAGGTCGACGGGCAGCACGGGGTTAATCTTCTTCGGGTCGATTTTGAGCTCAGTCATCGCATCGCGCATAGCGGCGAGGTCGACCACACCCGGCACGCCGGTGAAGTCTTGCATGACCACGCGCGCCGGTTTGAACGGGATCTCTTCTTCTTTTACAGATTTCGGGTTATATTCCGCAATCGTCTTGATATGGTTTTCATCAATGATAAATCCGTCTTCTTGCCGCAGCGCTGCTTCGAGCAGAATGCGGATACTATAAGGGAGGCGGTTGATGTTGGGATATTTTTTGGCGAGTTCGGGAAGCGAATAGTAAGCCACCTCGCCTGCGGCGGTTTGGAGTTTTTTGCGGGTGCCGAGCTTATCGGCCCATGAAGGATTTTGCATGGGGAAAGACTTTTTTGCGGAGTGAGGGCGTCCATTGATTTGAAGAATGCAGGTGTACGGTGTTTTTCAAGTTCCGCACCCAGTCAAAACACACTGGAAAGCGAAAGCGAAACAGTGAGCATACCTTCGTAATAAGACTTTCCTGACAGGCCATTCGTCGACACTGCAGCGCTGAGCGGCAATTTTTGTTCGACGGCAGCGCTCAGCACGGTGTCTTCGCCGACGAAAAAACCAACCTCGCCTTTGACGAAAGGCTGTATCTGGCGCAAAATGGGATTACTCTCGCTGGTTGAATCAAAAAATTTCATGAAGCCGCCAACCGGCCTCAGATAAAAATCTTCAAAGTCAAATTGCATCATCAATTGGCCGCCGGCAATGTCTCTCTCCGCATAATTGATGCCATTTACCGATTTGGCTGCGCTGTAGCCACCGTAGAGTGCCAACATACAAGTGAAATCTCCGGAATTCCATCCACCCCCCGCAAGGCCGACAAAGGTATTCTGCGCCGAAGCGAAAGCCGGACCGCTGCTCATGCCGGGTTGAAATCGACCTTCAACATTCAGGTACCATTCGTTGCTGCGGGCCCCGAGCAGGCGAAATGTCGCTGCCACGGTCGGCTGGTAGAGACCGTTCCCCTCCGTGGATGTACTCGCCGGCAGGCCGGCACCCCCCTCATATTTTGTCTCCGCCTGCGAACGCAGCATATAGCGACCACCAGCGCCGAGCGACACCCGGTCGGTTAGACCGTACTTGAAGCTTAACTCCGTATAATATTCTGTTTTCGGTGCGCTGATCGTTGCAGCCGGCCAGACAGTGGAGTTCGGCAGCGTCTGCATGGGAAACTCGGTGCGCGATGAAGTATTTTCATAAGTCCAGTCGTTTCTGAAAAAGAAATCACCGGCATACGGGAGGTAAGCAGGACTGGAAACCTTGAGCAATGCGTCATTGACATCGGGAAAAACCGGGCTTTGACTCAGTACGAAAAGAAACATCCCCGGAAAAAAAAGAATGTTTCTCATACGCATATGCCAATGAAGCAAAGGAGAATTCTCCAGACAATAATTTTTCCGGTCAGTGTGCCGCGATTGAGCGGAAATACTACACCACCGTGATACGGTCGCGCCCTTCGCGCTTAGAATCGTAGAGCCCGGCGTCGGCTCGGGCAACGAGATCTTCGAGACTCTCATGCTCGAACGGGCGGTAGCTAGCAATACCCATGGAAGCTGTACTGCTTACTTTTTCGGGTATTTCAAAAGGCTTTGCCGCAATCGCTGCTTTAATGCGCCGTGCGAGATTGAGCGCGGCCTCGGGCGACTGGTGCGGACAGGCAATCAGAAACTCTTCACCGCCATAGCGCGCCGCGAGATCAGACTGCCTGAGGCAACGGCGAATGCGCGCGCCATATTCGGCCAGCACACGATCGCCTGCGAGGTGACCATAGGTATCGTTGAGCTTTTTAAAGTGGTCAATATCGAGCATGATGACCGACAGATCGTGCGCGTAGCGTTCGGCGCGGTACATTTCTTTCAGAATGCGAGGCTTAGCCGCCTGGTAAATATAAAGCCCTGTGCGCGCATCGAATGTCGCCGCCTGCATGAGGCGCGCATTTTCGAGCGCGGCGCCTAAGACGAGACCGAGATGCTGAAAAAAATAGATATCATCTTCTTCATAGCCGCCCTCAGGCCGCTGCCCCATAATCAGAAATCCACTGAGTTCATCTTTACTGTAGCAAGGTACAACCAGTTCGGGGGATATCTCAGCCAACGATGCCATTTCCGCGCGGATTTCGGCGGGCAAGGCAGTGGTTCTTGTCGGCTCCCGGCGTGATGAAAAATATTCAGCCAGCGGACCATTGTCGGCGATCTGCAGCGGCGAAGGTTCGCGGCTGCCGAAGCTCGCCTGCATTGAAAAATGGCGCGCCGTGGCTTCGCGCTGCATAAACAGCGACATCTTTTCGGTGTGGAAGTGCGCGTAGATAGTGTCATGCACCGCATCGAAAATATTGTCGAGGGTCAGCGCCGAATTAATCGCCAACGACAAATCAAGCAGCGCAGTGACGCGTATGAATTTCAGCTGATCTGCGGGCATCGACTATTGCGGCAGCCGCTGCAGGCAAATAACGGTCAGGTCGTCATTCACCTCGGCTCCCTGGCGAAATTTGTCCACGTCAACGCGAAGATCGTTCACACACTCTTCGGCCAAACCGGGGCCCGACGTTTTCGCGAGCGTGCGCTTCAGACACTCGACCATTCGATCCGTTTCGTACTGTTCGTGTGCGCCATTCATCGCTTCAGTGATGCCGTCCGAATATATCACGAGGGTCTCGCCGACTTTCAGATCTAACCGGTGCACGCGGTATTCCATGTCATAGCGCAGACCAAACGCAGTACCACTTTGCTGCAACAATTCTTCGCGCAGCACCTTGCCGTCGTGGCGAAAGATATAAGGTGGATTGTGCCCGCAACTGACATAATGCATTCTGCCGGTGACGGCGTCGAGGCGTGCAATGAAGGCTGTTACGAATGTGCCGGTAATCAGATTCTGCCGCATAAAATTGTTCAACTGAAAAGCCAGCTCGCCCAGTGTATCGTAAAGGGGCGAAAGCAATTGCAGCGCGGCGTGAAAATTGGAGACAATCAGCGATGCCGGTATACCTTTGCCCGCGACATCGGCAACGATGATGTCGGTCTTCACGTTGCCGGTGCGGTCGACGTGGTTGATGAACTGAAAGTAGTCTCCACCGACATCCTGCGCGGGTTCGGTGTGCCCGAATATCGAATATCCGCGAATCGCGGGCATCGTGCTCGGCAGCGACTGCTTCTGTATGTCTGCGGCAAGGTGCACGTCACGCTCGAACGCCTTTTTTGACAGTGCGTCGCGGTGCAGCAGAGAAGTCTCGATCGCCATCGCCGCCTGGCTTGAGAAGTTGAGCATGAGCCTGACATCCGCATCGGTGAACGGTTCGCCGCCCGCTTTGTTCATCAGCTGCACGGTGCCTTTGATCTCACCGCGCAGTTTCAGCGGCACGCAGAGATAAGACCGGGTTTCACCGCCGCGAGTGATATCAACTTCTTTATAAAACCGCGAATCAGATTTGATGTCGTTCTGGTTTACATATTCGCCGGTCTGTGCAACATAACCCGAGATACCCTTGCCCAGCGGCACACGGATATTCTTCAGCAGGTCGGCTTTTTCGTCGGTGGTGGCGGCAAACTCGAGCACCTGATCGTTTTTGTTGATCAGAAATATCGACGCAATCTCTGCACCCGAAAGCGCGCGCATCTCTTGCAGCACGAGGCGTAAAACCTCGTCATATTCGAGAGTCGACGACAGCACCTCGTTGATCTGAAAAAGGGAAATATAACGTTTGAGCTCTGACTGCAGGTCTGCTTCGGTAGCGGAGTCGATGAACGTGGATATCTCGTTAGTCATTTGTTCGGTCAGCTGCCGCCCCCCGAAAAGAGCATGGCACAAGCCTCGGGCGCAGTTGCGCACGCTGCCCGGCGGTGGCAAGCGAATTGAGAGATCGAAGGCCTCATTGCAGACACCGCAGCCCAGGGTATGAATCGTGCTTTACTTCGCATGCGGTCGCAGCACCTGCAGTCACCCTTGACCGCTGCATAATCAGGAGTTCAGATGCATCTTGAGAAGATACCGCACCGTATGACCCTTACCGATTTCCGTAAGGTTTTTCCCGCGGGAAAAATCAGGGAACCGAAACAAAGCGACTACGACGAGAGTCTGTGGGAAGAGATGAAGCTCAACTTCTTCGCGAATTTCACTGAGGACACGAGCGCCGGTGAAATTCTGTACCAACTGACATTTCGCAGGGAAATCCTCAGCTTTTTGCAGCTCAACATCAACGGCGATTTCAACGAAGAAGGTTATTCAAAACTTGCAGGTGTCGCGCGGGAGATTATCGCCCTGGGCGCTCTTCGCGGCATTGGCGCACCGGTCGAACAATCGCCTCTGCTTGCGTGGAAAGATCTGATACAATCACCGCTGCCCGATTCAGGACGCCCCGAAGACCGCTTTATTCCCGTGCTGAATGCGACATGGAAGCCCGACGGCTACAAGGTAACTCTGCGCTATGACTGGACCTGGCCGGGGCAACTCTATCTCGAATACCGCGAAGAAATATGTTAATATGGCGGCAGATGATACTATTTTTCGCAGAATGGATACTCCACTTGGCGTGAGCGCATCGCAGGGCGCCTGTGCATGACGAACGACTGAATTACAACGGCCGAAAGGCAGCACAAGAGAAAGAAAAGAACCCCATGGATAAGACTGTCGAGCAGCAAATAAAACACTACCTGAGCGACATCGAAAAAATCGGGCGCAATAAAAAGATCAGTCCGATGACTGTGCCAGAAAGCCATGCCGCTGCCGTAAAACTGGCAACCCGATTGCCGGCAGACATTGACACAGAATTGGGAGCAATATTCTTTTCAGCACTCTTTCGCAAAGGCGGCCTGTTTCGTGAGCTGAAATTTGTGAGCGAAAAGCATTACCCGTTGCTGCTGGCGGGACTCAAACACCGCATTCTCGACGCTGGCGGTAAACAGCTGGGGTTCTTAGATGAAATGGAGCTACGCTTTGCTCTCGGAATTTCTGATCTCAAAAAGGCCGCCAAGACAAAAAGTGAACTGACACCCCGCGCAGATTTTCTCGCGGCCGTGGCATTGATAAACGAGTGCAACCAGTACTCCAACTTTCCGAACATGCTCAAGAAGCGGGAAAAACTCGTGAACGCCTTTACTCCAGCGCTCCTTGACCATGCCGAAATAGCGCTGCTATCGACGCAGTACCTTGGATCCGATACCTCGCAGAGATATTTTTTTGTTCCTGCGGAGTTTCGGCTGTATTGGCTGATGATGATCGGCATTCTCGATCGCGATGAGAAGTGCTTTGAGAAGATACTGAAAACACTCGATCAGAAAAAGCTTATCAAAAACAAAACCGAATTCGCAGAAATGCTCGGACGCATTCGCTAGCTAGCGTAAGACCTCACGGTTCGCCCGGCAGGTACGGGTGATTTTCTTCTACCGCCGTGCCGTCATGAAATGCATTGTAGTTGGCAGTCCAGTTGAGGCTATCTTCCAGCTTCTGCACCGTGATATTCAGTGCCGCAGCGCATAGTGCAATGATTTCCTTACGCCTGAGCTGCTTGCCAAACCGGTTTCTGGCCCGGTAGACCGTGCTCGAACATATTCCGCTCGAAGGATCAGTCTTACTATGCCAATAGTTGCTTTCATTGATATACCGAAAATCAGCCTCGTCAAAGCGGTACTCGTGACCATCAGAACCCAGCACAAACGCAGCGCGATTGAAAAATGTCAGACCTTCGGGACTGCCGTTCTGCATCAGCATTCACGCACGCCATCCGGGTTTGACGCCCGCCAGCCACTTGCCAAAATCCGGATGTTCTTTCTTTGCCTTCTTCATAATCGCCAGCGGATTTTTAGCGCGTGTGATCCCATGCGCCGCTTTGAGCCAATCAGCAAATGCCGCATTTTCTGCTTCGTTGTTATCTGTCGCATCAAAAAATTTTTGATCGAAGGGCTCCCATTCCTGGTTAGCTGCGAGTATCGATAAGAACTCTTCCCATGTGCTCGCGAGAATGGTTGTGCCTTCACCTTCGCCGCCGAGGTAGATGATCGGTGCATTGGCGGATTTACGCCCGTCATAAAGCCAGATACCATAGAGCGAGTGGATGCCATCGACACCAAAAATTTTGACCTTAGACCAACCGGCCTCGTTACCCTTGAACCAGGCTTTGAGCGAATCGAGCTGGCCTGCGTTGACCTCGAAGCTGCCGCAGAAAAAAACCGGATGCTTGTCCCAATAATTGCAGAGTTCTGCCAAGAGCGGCGGCACCTTGTGCGGTGAAAATTTCGCTTCCATGGCCTTGAGTGTTTTTGACGTCCCTTTGCCTTCGCTTACCCCTGGCTTTTGGGGTGGCTTTGCGCCGGCCTTTGCCGTTGCTTTCCCTTTTTTTCCGTTCGGCGTGTGCTTTTTAAGGAGGTCAATTGTCGTCTTAAAATCAGCGCCAACCTGTCCGCTGTCTTCTTTTTTACCAGCGAGCGCCAGCGCAAGCGCGTCAACTTTACCCGCCTTTTTAGATGCATCGGCACCGTGGCCGAGCAGCAACTTTACCGCGGCCGCGTGGCCGTTCATCGCGGCGCGCATGAGCGGTGTGTACTTATAGTCGTCGGCAGCTTCGATATCTGCCCCTGCGGCGATAAGGGCTTCGAGTGCTCCGGTTCTGCCGCCTGAAGCCGCGAGCGTCAGGGGTGTCCATCCTGAAACAAATTTATAGCGCTTGGTGATGTCAGCGCCTTCTTTAATTAAGAACTCCACCAACTGCTTCTGCTTCGGCGCCGTTTGCTCATCGTCATTTTGCCCAAGGCAGCTGACAGCATTGTAGAGTGCGTCGCAGCCATCTTTGTCGCCCTTCTTGACCGATGCGCCGGCCTTGAGATGTTTTTTCACCGCCGTGAGATTCAACTGAAATGCCGCATCCAAAAGTTTTTGTTGTATACCTGCCGCCATATGACAAAATAGTCAGCCAGAGTCGCCAGTCAAGTCTTGCGCGGCGTGAAAGCGATGACGGCAGAAGAGAAACAGAATATCCTTGCGCTGCTCGAAAAAGCGGTGCGCCTCAACGGCGAGGCGCAGAATGCTTACGATTTTCAGGCTTTTGGAAATGCCTCGTCTATGCGCGACGAATCGTCGGCCATTCTGCTGCCCCTTTTTCATGAGTACGCTGTGTTGCGCGAAAGTTTTTCCTCTTGTTGGGCGGCTCTTAAGCGGGGCGCTGAAGATAATGGGTTCTGGTATGAGGATCTCGAACGCGCCAAGAACTTATTTCCTTAAAAAATCATGTCCGGTTATTACGGCTTGCCGCTCTGCGTAGTGAGCATAAAATTGCTTTTTGCGCGACCCCCTTGTAAGGGGTCAGGAGGATCCATGCATACCAAAAAGAAACGGCCGATCATGCGCTGGCGTGCGGCAATCATACTGGGAGCGGTGTTAGCGTTACCCCTTCACGCGATTCCGAATTCACCCGTCGAATTTCAGGGCTGGGGCGGCATCAACTTCGCCACGAAAAGTACGTTCGCAGCAGACTACACCGATGCGACGTTTATTCAGCCCCGCGGTGGCATCACTACCTGGTTTTCGCAGCCATTCCTGTTGCCCAATGAACTCGATGTGGGTTTTTCTGCGGCCTACCAGCCAATCATGACCTACACCGCGGGCACCGGCAATGTCACCTCGATTGTGGCGATTCCGATGACACTCGAAGCGCGCTACCGCTTTCCGTACGGCATCTTTGCCGCGGCGGGTGCGGGCTATGCCTACTCGCGCCTCAAGATCAACAACGAATCGACCGGCACGAACGCCGCCGTCATTACCGCGAAGGGCGGCTACCAGTACGACCTCTGGAAAAACATTTCCGCGGTGGCGAGTCTTGAGCTGCAATACCTGCTGCAGAACCTGACGTTTGCCGGCGCCGGCCAGAAATCAAACAGCCAACTGAACATCGGGCTCAATCTGGGTGTGGCCTACCGGCTATAGTCGGATTTATCAATAAGGAGGAATCTATGTCACGTATTCAAATATCTTTTTTAGCAACTGCTGCGGTAATTCTCGCAATGGGTTGCAACAACACAGTTTCAACACCGTACTGCGTCACCACCATGGGTGACGGGGTTTCGTCGACATTCTCGAACAATTTCAACTGCGTGCAGGTGTCCGTATCAGGGTCAAACCACGTTTTTCAATCGGATAATCTGCCGAACCATAAGAGTTATTATTACGGTTCCAGTTCAGAGCTCTACGAAGCTTTGCCATCCGGCAATAAATCGGCGGGTTCAAACATGATTTCGAGCCAGAACCTGAAATATACAATTCCCACCACTCCCACTCTGAAAACCGGCACACTGACCAGCACTCAGGGCGGTTACGTCTCGGTCGGGGTGACAGCCAACGGTCTGGCGATTTTTAATAATGCTGCGGCGCCACCGGACAATCTTTCCACAGAAGCGCAGACGTTTGACAATTATGCCGGACATCCGCAAAGCGGTAGTGTCTACCACCACCATGCGGCGGTGACTAAATTGTCATCGTCGATGGCCGATTCTACCTTGATCGGGGTAGCGCTCGACGGATATCTTGTATATGCAGAATACTGCGACAACGGCACCGAGTCTACTGCCGACGACTTTAAGCCCGGTGCTCCGCTCGCGGCCCCACCCGACGCCAATGCCACAAGTGTTTCAGGCGCGACAACAACCCAGCTCGACCAGTTGCACGGACACACGACAACAACACGACACCTGAGCACGGCAACTTACCATTACCACTACGCTCAGGATCCAACTGCGACCATCAAGACGCTTCTCGGCAGCTATTTCCGCGGTGTGCCGGGTTCAGTCTCGAACTAAGACACCTCAACCTCAACCCCCCGTCCCCCTTCTCTGTAAGCAGAGGCGAAGACGCCACCACAATGTAGAGAAGGGGGAGGAAGATAAGTTTTTCCGTGGTAGGGAAGAGCGTTCTGGCTCCCCTCTCCACATTGTGGAGAGGGGCTGGGGGTGAGGTTAACCAAAACCATGTCCGGTTTTTTAGGAATGCAGATCTTCTCAACAGACGCTATGCCGAAAAGAATTTTGTTTTCCATCTTATCGTTGGTGTGCCTGCTCCACTGCCGCAGTGAGCTAACACTGACGGCCGGCGACGCGCAGCTACAATTCAGCGGCGGGCGCTGGCTTTTTCACGGCAAGCCATTCACCGGCAGAATCCGGCAACCATTACCCGATGCCACCCGTCTGACAGAGTACAAAGACGGCGTCGAGCACGGCCAACAGACCATGCATGCACAGTCGGGCGTGCTCGTTGAAGAACGTTTTTACCAACAAGGCAAAAAACACGGTGTGCACCGCGGCTGGTTCGTGAACGGGCAAGACCGTTTCTACACCGAGTTCAGCGACGACCATTATGCGGGCGAACACTGGACATGGCATTCAAACGGTAAAGTTGCCGAATTCAAGAAGTACACGCCCGACGGGCAGATACTCGTGCACAAACACTGGCGCGAATCGGGCCAAATCTACCGCAACCAGGTATTTGCCGTGCAAAACACCAAAGAATCGGGCATGCCAGGAGTAAAATTATGCAATACAGTCAAAGATACGGTTGGCTCTCGCTGATTCTGTGGTTTGTTTTTTTCACCGCCTGCGGTGAAAAAAACAAACCGAATCTACCGCGCGAGCTCGCAGAATTCCACACTCCGCGCAGCGACATGCCGCCCTACTTCAAAGGCAGCGACATGAACCCGTACTGGGCAGACAAAGGCGCGCAGTTACCGAACGACTTGCGACAGCTCACGCAGTTCACGTTCACCACGCACACTGGCAGTGTGCTCACTCCGGCTGACGTGAAGGGCAAACTTGTGCTGATGTCTTTCTTCTTCACGCGCTGCTCGGGCATATGCCCGATGGTGACCGCGAGCGTGAAGCGCATCCACGAGCGCATCCAAGACCATAAGAACCTCGTGTTCGTCTCGGTGAGCGTCGACCCCGAACATGACGGTGCGCAGCAACTGACCGAGTTCCGCAACAGAATGAAGGTCCCGTTCGACAATTGGTATTTTTCGACCGGCAACAAAGACGAAATCTACGGCCTCGCGCGGCAGGTTTTCCAGTCAGACGTCACCGTGCGGGGTACAAAAGACCAGGCGGATTTTTTGCATACTGAATCCATTTATCTGTTGGATAAAGACCTTTACCTGCGCGGTATCTACCGCACGCGCGGGCTCGAAGACCTCGAGCGGCTGGCCAAAGAAGTGGCGCAACTGCGCGCGGGCTAAAAGGCCAACACACTGCTTTGCCCGCTGTCGCGGCGACCGGTGTTGGCGCGTGAAATCTGTCAAACAGCTGCTTTTACTGTTGCTGCTCCTTGCCCCGCCCGTCTTCGCCGAAGATCTCTCCGAGCGTATTCGCCAGGCCGCAATTGCCATGACCGAAGCGTATCTGCGGCAAGACAGCAAAGCCCTCGTTCAGTACACGGCTGAACCCCTTGTCCGCCGGGCAGGTGGTGCCGAGGCAATGGCGGCGAAGATCCAGGCAGAATTCGAATCGAACCGCAAAGAGAACATCCGCCTTGTCTCTTACAGCTTCATCAAACCCGACCGCATTCACTATGTGCAGGGGACGCTGTTTGCGCTCATCGAACGTAAGAGCCAGTGGCAACTACCGTCGCAATCGATGAACCTGCGCTACAACGTGCTGGCGGTTTCAACAGATGGGGGCACAACCTGGCGCTTCGCCGAAGCATCGGCAATCAGTGAGGATATATTCCGTACTCTGTTCGGCTTCTTTGACGCGCAGCTTTTTTCTGAGTTTTACCAGTATACGTCCGAGCGCACGGGCTGTAAGAAATAAACCTTAAGGCAGTAATAACTGTCTTAAGGTTTAGCCCGCGCCCAGAGCGACCTCCTGTCGCGCGCAGGCTCAGTACATCCTTGTACTTTACACCCTATCTCAATGCCCATTTTTGGCGGTGCAACACCATGAAAAACATCGCCATTATTGCCCACGTCGACCACGGCAAAACAACTCTCGTCGACAAGATTCTTAACTTCTGCTCCACCGGTGACGCAAAAGACGTCACCGAACGCGCCATGGACTCGAATGACCTCGAAAAAGAACGCGGCATTACGATTCTTGCCAAGAACACCGCGGTCGAATACGAGGGCACGCGCATCAACATCGTCGACACCCCAGGTCACAGTGACTTCGGCGGCGAAGTCGAACGTATTCTGCGTATGGTCGACACCTGCCTTTTGCTCGTCGACGCGATGGAAGGCCCGATGCCGCAGACGCGTTTTGTACTCAAAAAAGCACTCGAACTCGGCCACAAAATCATTCTCGTTATCAACAAAGTCGACAAACCCAACTGCGATCCGCAGCTCGTGATTAACGACGTCTTCGATCTCTTCGTTGAACTCAATGCATCCGACGAACAGACAGATTTTCCCGTGATTTATGCGAGCGCAAAGAACAACTACGCCTTTCTCGAATGGGCGGATTTTGAAAAGCCTGAGTCAAAAACTTCAATAAAACCTCTGCTCGACATGGTAATGAAACACGCACGCGACGGTGCGGGCGACCCCGCCGGCCCCTTCACGTTTCAGGTAACCAGCCTCGACTATAACGACTACCTGGGCCGTATCTGCATCGGCCGTATTTTCAATGGCTCGGTAAAAGTGGGCGATCAGGTTGTTCTGCGCGGTGAAAATGAGAAGGGTGAACCTACCGTATCAAAACACAAGATCACGAAACTTTTCGATTTTCTCGGTCTCAAACGCATCGATGTGACTGAAGCCTCGTGCCCGAACATCATCGCGATCGCGGGCATCGAAGAGATGACCATCGGCGATACGCTTTGCGCCGAGAGCGTCACCGAGGCGCTGCCGCGCATTAAAATCGAACCGCCGACGGTTTCGATGCAATTCTGGGTCAACGACTCGCCGTTTGCGGGCAAAGAAGGCAAATGGGTAACTTCGCGCAATATCCGCGAACGCCTCGAACGCGAGCTCAAGACAAACCTGTCGCTGAAAGTTAAAGATCGCGGTGACTCTTTCGAAGTTGCGGGGCGCGGTGAATTGCAGCTGGCCATTCTGATTGAAAATATGCGCCGTGAAGGTTTTGAACTCGGCGTTTCCAAACCACAGGTCATTTTCAAAGAAGAAAACGGTGAAAAACTGGAACCCTTCGAAGAAATGATCATGGACATGCCCGAAGCCTACTCAGGCGGCGTGATCCAGGAACTCAACCGCCGTAAAGGTATGATGCTCATTATGGAAACTCTTTCGACGGGTTTTGTGCGCATTAAGTATGAAATGCCGACGCGCGGCCTCATTGGTTTCCGCAGCTTCTTCTTAACGGAAACGCGCGGTGAAGGTTCGATGTCGGGCCTGTTCCTCGGTTACCGCCCTTACGCCGGCGATTTCTCAGGCCGTACACGTGGTGCAATCGTCAGCATGGAAGCTGGCCAGACCAACGCTTACGCGCTCTTCAGCATTCAGGATCGCGGCGACCTGTTCGTTGGCGCACAGGTACCTGTCTATGTGGGCATGGTAATCGGCCTGCATGCAAAAGACAACGACCTCGACGTTAACCCCATCAAAGAGAAAAAGCAGAGTAACGTGCGGGCCTCGGGCACCGACGAAGCGCTGCGCCTTGTGCCTCACAAGAAGATGTCGCTCGAACAGTGCCTCGATTTCCTCGAAGACGATGAGACGCTCGAAGTGACGCCAGGCAGTCTGCGCCTGCGCAAAAAAGTACTGAACCCTTCGATGAGAAAGCGCAGCGCGTAAGCGCTGCGCTGGTTTTGCATGCTTGAATTTTTCAGTCCGCAGAACCTGAATAATCTCTGGACACGGCTGACCAGCGGTCATGCGTTCGCCTCAACGGCGATGGTGGTCGGGGTGCTACTGCTGGTGCGGCTGATCGTTCTGCGCATTGCCTATAGCAACATACAGGATAAATTTCTGCGCCTGCGCTACCGGCGTACGGTCAGCTACATCATATCGTTTATTGCCATTTTCCTCTTACTGCCGATCTGGCTACCTTCAATTCGCAGTATCGCTACTTTTCTCGGTATCTTCGGAGCCGGCTTTCTGATTGTGACACGCGACCTCTGGGTTTGTGTGGTCGGGTGGGCGTACATCATGGTTCGCCGCCCGTTTGTCATCGGCGACCGGATACAGATCGGCGGCATCGCCGGCGACGTCGTTGACATCCGCCTCATGGAAACGAGCGTTATGGAAGTCTCGCAGGCCGAAGGTGGCCAGAGCACCGGCAGGGTCGTTTATTTCCCGAACGCAAAAATCTTTACAGAAAGTTTTGCGACAACCCGAGCCAATGTAGGGCATGTTTTTCAGGAGCTGCAGGTACACCTATCGAACCGTGCAGACTGGAAAAGCGCAGCGACGCTGCTGGAAAAGATCGTCCGTCGCCGCTACGAAGGAGCGCTGGCAGCCAAAGAACAGCAGCAGCACGACAGCGAAAGCGACGTCGACATGGTCGCATCATACCGCGAACCACGTGTGCTGGCCCAGATGTCAGGCAGCCACATCGTGTTGCGCCTGCAATACATGGCCCCGACCGGCCAGGGTGTGAATATGAATGACCATATTTGGCGCGACTTCCTTTCTGCGGCGCAGAAAAATAGCCGCATCCGCTTTGCCGATTAATCCTAGTGCCGCAGGTTAGTCTTTCTTTGCCGGGCGATAAACCACATCGATACCATTTTCCAGATACCCCACCCAGAGAAACTCGCCTTCGATACGCAGAATGTGCACTTCGTTTGATGACAACCCCTCGACCGCACTTAGTTTTTCGATGCTGTTGTCGTTGCGGTTGAGTATGCGAATACCCTGCCCCGAGGTGCCGATAAAAATTTCGTGGTCGCGGCGCGCAAAGGCCGAGGGGAAAGGAAGCTCTGCTTCAAGGCGTTTGAGTTTTTTCTGTGCCATGTCATAGACATAGACGCCATCATTGTGTGCACCGATATAGACAAAACGCCCGTCGAGCAGCACTGCTTTGACATTCTCTGATCGCAACGCGCCTTCGCCCGTCGTAATCTGCACGGTTTCACCGGTTTTCTTATTGTGTATCAGCGCACCCTGATCGAGTGTGCCGACGGTGATGTAGTCAACGTCTGCGTCGATCGCATAGACCTGATTACTTTTCACCCATGAGTCTTTGCCCAGCGTGACCACCTTCTTTCTAATCGAGTCATATTGTATGAGACCCCGGTTCAAGGTGGAAAAATAGATAAAACGGTCATCTTTGATTGTTTTCTGCCCAAGCTTAAGCTGGCCGTTAGCGTCGCTCAGCGCCGTGGACTTGCCGGTTTTTTTGCTGATATGATAGACTCCGTCAAATGAGGTCACATAAATATCTTCGAAGTCCACATAGAGACCGCGCAGCTGCGGCGAGGGTAACGGAATTTTTTCAAGCCTGTCTTGCGACCGCAGATAACGCACGAGCCCTGCACCCCACGTTGCCACATAAATATCGTCACCGTCGACGCGTATATCGGCGATCGAATTGTCCGGCAGGCCGTTAATCTTATCGATGCGGCGTAGCGATATTTTCTGCAATAGAATGCGCAACGACCGCACCTCGGGAGACTTCAGCGTCTCGGCTACTGCAATCGCCTGAGTCAGATACCCTGCCGCTGCTTCAACCTGCAGTGCATCGTCGGCGTATATTTTTCCCAGATAAGAATAGATGCGCAGCAGATCGGCATCGACGGGGGCCGACTTCGCACGCAAACGCAACGCGTTTTTCAGATGCAGCGCAGCCTGCGCATGCAGCCGGGCATCGTGCTTGATGAAACCCAGAGTCTTTTCAATGCGAAATATTAAAATGTCTTCTTTAACCTGCTTTGCGGTATCGGTGAGGATTTTTTCCGCACGTGCATGCGCATCGACGCGGTACAGGCATTCGCCCGACAGCACCCTGAGTTCGAGCCTGTCAGCGTGTGCCGGATACCTGTCGAGCGTGATGTTGGCGCGCGTGATTGCTTCGTGGCAGCTGCCTTGCGCTGCTGCTGTGAGACTCAGATAATACCAGGCCTTGCGTACCTCGGCTTCATAAGGATGTTCAGCAATAAACTGGGTGAAATACTTCTGCGCCTCGCCGTACTTTTTCTTCTCAAATGCGCCGACGCCGTCGCGGTATTTCTCCAGCGGATCGCCGGCGAAGAGAGGCAACACAAGACAGAAAAAACAAAGCAGCAGTGCGCCACGTACCTTCTTGCCATTCCGCATGTCCGGGCGGGGTGCGCGTCGACCCGCCTCCCCCTGACTTGGGCGATGGAATGGGGTTGGGGGCGCGCCTGTCATTGGTCATCCCCGAGCGCAAAAGGCCGCACCCGATCGAGCACGTTGCGCGCATGGTTGCGGCGGTAAAAAAACAACGTGACCAAAGCGATGATGATACTGGTGAAGATAATGTAAAACTTCTGTGTGGTGGCGAGGTCGGCAGCCGCAGTCACTTCCGGTATTTTTTCTTCTGCCGACTCGCGGAACTTCAAAATGCGCACTTTTTCCTGAAACAGATAGAAATCTTTGCTGAATTTCTGCACCGCCATGTCTTTATTACTCAGCATCGCCAGCTTCTGCCGCAGCTCAGCCTTCTGCCTTTTGAAGCTGTCTATCTGAATTCTGAGTTCGTCTTTTTCACGCAATCGCACACGGTATGCCATCAGACCCTTTTCACCGATGAAAAACACATAAATGAAAGACAGAATCAGCAAAACAAACAACGGAATAAACAGCCAGTGATCACGGCTGCGTTCAAAAACCTGCCCGATTCGGCGTGTCAACATGGGGTGATTATGTCACAATAGAAGGCAGCTACAGTCTGAACACAGCAAAACGCCTGAAGCCTTGCTGTGTCCGGAATATTTATCAGAAAATTTTGAATTTGCCGTTAATGCTGTAAAACTGGCGGTGTACAATTTTTTTGGATTTCGTATCGTACAAAATCAAACCAATATGGTTGAAAAATTTGCGGTCGACACGGTATTTTGACAGCACTTTTCCCCACACATTGACCTTGAGGGCTTTCTCTTCTATGCGGTATACCGGTTCCACCTTGCGGGTAAATTTTGCATCTTCAAACCCCTGCAGCAGAACGTCGATTCCCCATTCGGGTTTTTCATGAATATACTGCACATAGCGCAGAAATTGAGCCAGCGTGGTTTTGCCTTCTGACCCGGCAGCTGCGGGCTCCGCTTCCGGCAGTTTATAGCCGCCGTTCTTTGCAACAGTCTCTTCTTTCTTTTTGGCGTAATCATTGATTTCGCCGGCCTTTGCTTTGGTCACCTCAGGTATGCTGTTGAACAGCACAACCTGGTGCATTTTTTTATCTTCGTCGAATTTGCGCCATTTAGGATATTCTACGTAACGGCGATATTCTTTGTCGACGAGATCTTTCTCGTTGAACGCGATCACAAACATTTTTAAGGGAATGTTGTCTTCTGTTTTGTTGATAATATCAAACGTGAATTCGAGGTAGTCACCCTTGCCGTCTGCAGCAAACTTTTTCCAAAAGCTCATGTTTTCCACAGAAACACGCTCGTCGCGGATGCGACCGCCAGCCGGTTGGGTATTGGCCGGTGGTGCTGCGGCTTCTTTGTTCTGTGCAAACAGTGCCGGTGCAGCCAGCAGAATTGCGAGTGTGAGTTTACGTAACATAATATACCTCATTTCAATGTCGGCACATTGCCGCCCGTTGTTTATCTTTTTTCCACTTTCCGCTTCTGCGCAACGATGCGCTTGAAATCAGACATATTGCGCACAAATATGCGATCGCTGTAGAGTTCAATTTTGCCTATTTTTGCCCAGTGGTTCAGTTGCTCTGAAACCTGATCGGTGCTGGTGCCGGCCCAGTTGGCCACATCGTCGACCGTAACAGGAAATGACACCTCGCGCATATTCGCATACGTGGGCTCTTTTTCGGCCAGCATGAGAAAAACATCGGCGATTTTCGATTGAATGTCATCCAGCAAAAGAATCATCAGGCGACGCTTGGCGTCATAGATGCGCTTTGAGAATACGACCAAAAGCTTGAATGCCAGCTGCGGCTGACTCATCATCATCGAAACAAAGTTGTCACGGTCAAAATGCAGCACGGTCACAGGCTCAATCGCCGTCGCCGTGGCAGAACGCGGCTGCTCCTCGAGAATGGCCATTTCACCGAAAATATCACCGACACCGAGAATATCCATCGTCTTCTCTTTGTCTTTAACCACTTTGGAAATTTTGATTCTTCCGGTCTGTATCAGATAAAAACTGTTGCCCGGTTCGAACTCACAGAAAATAATTTCCCCTGTATTGAACTGTTTGCCGAATTTGCTGAACAGCGCGCCACCGGTCATTTTTTCCCTCTCAGCTGGTTCGCTTTCTGCTGCGCAAGATTGGCTTCTTTGTCCTGGGGGGCAATGCGGGCCGCTTTTTCATAGAGAGCTATGGCGCGCGCCGTGTCATGCGCCCGCTCATAAATTTCAGCCAGCTGTATCATGGATTTTTTCGCCAATGCGCCGTTCGCAAAGGTGCGCAGCAGCTCGGAAAATTTTTCCACCGCACCCTTCGCGTCACCCTTTTTGATCAGCGTGCGACCCAACTCGTACAGAATTTTTTCATGCAGCGCCGGATCAGAAGCCCCACCCTGGGCAAGCGCCTCGCTGTATGCCTGCGCCGCTGCGTCAAACTGCTGGTTCGCAAAGGCACTCAGGCCTTCGTTAAAATGTTCGGCTGCAGTTTTTTCGCCCGGCATGCCACCGAAATCATCGGGCATCGGCATATCAAAATCTCCCGGTGGTGGCAGGTCGGGCAGATCGGGAACCGCATCCATCGGCGGCAGATCGACATGCATTTCGGCATCGGAATGATCCGAAAAATCATCTACCGGTTCATGTTCGATGCGGTTCATCATCTGCCCGGTTCGGTGTGCCACTTCGTTTTTCTGCATCTCTTCAGCGAGATCGGGCAGATCGAGCGGAAAAGGCGCCCCCTCTTTCAGGGACTGTGCAAGTTTGCGCACGCGTTCAGACAGAGGCCCGGAAGGAAAATTTTTCAGGTATGTATTAAAAACGTAAAGAGCATAGTCGGTTTTGCCGGCCTTGTAATAATATTCCCCGACGCCGACGAGTTCCATCGAAGCTTCGGATGCGCCGTGTTCGCCCAAAAACTCGCGCACAGCTTTGTGCACCCGGCGCAACTGCGACGAAAAGACTTTGAGCATCTGCAGAACGATGCGCGTGTTTTTTTGGGCAAACTGCTCAAACTCGGCCATTTTAAAAACGAGCACCTGCGAATCTGCCAGCACCTGCGCGGTTTCTTCACGCGGGTAACGGCCCAGTGACGACTTGACGCCGAAAAACTCGCCTTTACGCACGTCTTCTTTGATGTCGTCTTTCTGGTCGAGCGAGGTGGATATCAGGGAGATGCGACCTTTCTGCATGACGTAGATATCTTCACCCACGTCGCCTGCGAAGTAGACAATGGAACCGGCGGAATAATTGCGTGTGATCGGCATTATGCGGCCTCTATTGGCAGGAAATCCAGTTCTTTTCTGTATTTGACCGCACGCCGTACACGATTTTGCAGCTCGAGCGCATCGCCCGCGAGTATCTTACGTGCGCCTTTGACGAGCAGGGTTTCATAGGGTATTTTCATTGCATCAAAAACCGGAGCAAATGCTATATCCCCGTAGCGCGGCATGCCGTCGGCAATCACCAGCATAATATCGGCATAATCGGCATGCGTGAGTGAAGCCCACGGATTAGTGGAATTGCCGTCGATGAGCAGCAGATCCGCCGTTTTGCCTTCGCTAATTTCACCCGCATCAGCGAGGCACATAGCGCGCGCCGCATTGACAGTCATCATATCGACGAGCAGATGGTCGTCGATTTCGCGACCGTAAGCGAAGCGGTAAAATTCACGCGCGGTGCGTAACTCTTCAAAAATACTGAAACTGCCGGACATCGGCGAGTCGGTACCGAGAGTTACATTCACCCCGGCGTCCATGAGTTCTTTGACACGTGCGGTCTGTTCAAACATATAAAGATTCGACACGGGACACCACACCACGTTGCATTGGTGCTCGGCCAGCATCTCGATGTCTCGGTCAGAAAAAGCAATGCCGTGAATCAACACCGTCTGCTTGCTCAGCGCTTTTTTCGCCGCCAGCGTTTCAACGCTTTTCAAAGTCTCTTCATCGAAACCTTCGGAGCAGTGTGTGATGAAGGGGATGTTCTTTTCCTTTGCTTTCGCATGCTCGAGTTCGATGCCATCACCCCATTTCAGCGCGTAAGAAGTCACCGAATGAGCCATGGCAAAATCAGAAATGATACGGATCGGCATGTTTTTCGCGAACAGCTCGCGCACAAAATGCGGAATATGATCTTGCACGCGCGTGATGCCACAAAGCAGATGGCGATAACCGCCGAGCTGGTAGAGATCGGATGATTCAATCTGCTGCCGCTCGGCATACACGGGAGAACTTTTCAGGTCGTTATCCCACTCGAGCCAGTTCATATAAGGGCGACGATCGCCGACTCGCGGCACGTAAGTACCCAGCAGGTGGTCGTGGCAGTTGATGAGTCCGGGAAAAACCAGCATACCATTCACATCGATCTGCATTGCATCGGCAGACTTGCGCGAACTTTTGCTAACCTGCGCGATGCGGGTTTTGTCGATGGTGATCGCACCGCGCTCGAGTACGTCGCGGGGAGTGATAATTGTTCCGTTTACGAGTTCCCAGGCCATATAACTTACGCGGCCGACGCCCGCGCAACAGATTGATGCCTTGCAACTTGAGGGCGCTTCGCGCCATCAAGTTGCAAGGCGCTTATCAATCGGTGTCGGTGGCTATTCACGTCTGAGGGGTTTATTGGATTTCCTTTGTAGGATACAACCAAAAAAAGCTTTTTATGGCGGGGCACCCCGAGCGAACCACCCCGGTGTATCTGCTGCCCCGCCTGTACATCGATGCGCGCGAGGTTTGAATAGAGCGAATGCCAGCCATGCCCGTGATCAATGATGACGTAGCGGCCATAACCGCGCAGCTTGCCCGCACTGTAGACTCGTCCTTCGGCGAGAGTCTTCACGGTGCGGCTGTTGACGCGCAGGGTAACACCATAGGTACCGCTGTCTGCATTACGCGAATAAGGCTGCAAAACCTGTCCGACCTTGCGATAATCTTCAAAAGACGGCGCTCCAGAAACGTCCGCAGCTAAAAGTGCGACGGGCATTAACAAAACCAGAACGGCAAAGATTGATTTAAGGCCAGATACACCCATGCGTCTTATTTTCGGCAAATCGGGCACGAAATATGAACCGATTCGAGCCAATAAGCCATGCATTCGGAAATCCCCCTTTTTGTGATTCTCGCCCCGCCTCGGTCGTTATTTTTGACCCCTATTATGCTCGGTAATCGATTATTGATTATCCAGTAAAACATGCGGGTAAACCATGGCTAAATATGACCAAACCAACTCAGTGATCGGCGAAGGCTCGATCTTCGAAGGCCGATTCTATATCTCGGGCAGCCTGCGCGTCGACGGAAAATTCGAAGGCGATATCCGCACCGACGAGGCACTTGTCGTCGGTGAAACCGGTAAGGTAAAAACCAACATCAGTGCGCGCGAGGTAATTCTTGCCGGCACGCTGATCGGCGACATCGACGCTAAAGACGAAGTCCGCTTGACCGAAACAGGACGAATGCTCGGCGACATCGTTACCCCCGTACTGAATATTTCGCGTGGCGTTGTGCTCAAAGGCAACGTCAATATCCACGGCGGCCACAAAAAAGATCCGCGCAAGATCGTTGAAGAAAGTTACGGTCTGGTTCGCGAACTCGATAAAAAAGGCATCCAGTAAGCCGGGCTTTTCTCTTGGCACAAAAAAAAGGTCTCAAAAAACCACCCCTATCGGGTCGAAGCTCTGAAGACAGGGCCCCGATGCGCAATACACCACCACGCAAAAACGCGCGCAAAGATTTCTTTACGGTTTCAAAAACTGAGAAAGCATCCACAGCGGCGACGACCGAAACGGTCAGCAATTTGCCCGCCACTGTTTCCCGACCGCAAATTGCAGGCCTGCGCATCAACCTCGGCTTTGCCGAAATCGCCTGGCAGGGCAAAGGCCGCTTTCTGTATTTCTACAAACGCAATAATACGCTGAAAAGTGGTGCCCTGCATATCGATCGCCGCGCAATGCTGTGGCTTGCGCTCGCCGTCGGATGCATATCGATATCTGCGAGCTACGGTTTCTGGAAAAAACGCCAAAATGCTGTGAAGCTCGCTTTTACTGAAAACAAAACCGGTGTGGGTGGCGTAGGTCGCCTCGAATCCGGCAAAGTCATCAACGAACCCGCAGATATTACCCGCGAAGTCGCGCAGTTTGAAGAAGACGAAAAGACCAAAAATCAGCTCATGGGTGTAATCGAAGAACGCAGTCAGGTGAGCAAAACCCCGGCGAAAGAGACTGTGCAGAAGCTGCAATACAAGGTGAAACCAGGCGACACCCTGCAGTCCATCGCCAAAAAATATAAAGTTAAGCCCGAGTCGATCAGCGGTTCAAGCCGGTTGAGCGAATTCCAGGACGTCGCCGTCGGGCAGACGTTGTCGATTCCGTCTCGCGACGGCTTTTACTATATTGTCAAAAAGAATGAGCGCTTAGCGAATATTCTGCAGGCGCATAAAGTCACGCTCGACAAGTTTATGGCTGAAAACGAACACGTGAATGTTGACCTGCTCGATGTGGGCGAAGAAATATTTTTGCCCGGTGCAAAACCGATTCGCCACGCCGAAGGCTGGCTGATTCCGGTATCGAGCCGCGTGGTTACCAGCGGGTATGGCTTTCGTCGCTTCCCGCGTTCTGCTTTCCATAAAGGGCTCGACCTGAAGGCATTCTATGTTCCTGTACGTGCCGCAAAATCGGGCACCATCACCTACTCTGGCTGGCTGGGCGGTTATGGCAATGCAATCGTTGTGCAGCACGACGACACATACAAAACACTCTATGCGCACCTTTCGCGCCGCCATGTCGCGGTCGGGCAACGGGTGCGCCGGGGCCAGGTACTGGGTCGCACAGGTGACACGGGTTATTCCTTCGGCCCTCACCTGCACTTTGAAATTTCCAAAAACGGCGAGAACGTCAATCCGATAAAGTTCCTCAAAGGCCTGCGCGGCCGCTCGAAAAAACGTTAAGCGATAGCGAAGCTATCGCGCAGCTTGCGCTGCCCGCCTCAGATCGATGCGCAATTTATAAAAATGCCAAAACCAGAAGCAGCCGTCTTCGGCGCTTTAGCCGTCGGCCATGCACGTCCTGTGCGCCGCCGGCCCCGCGGCCATCCAAGGCCGTGCTGGCAGCAGTTTGGCGGACGCCAAACTGCGCGACCCGTCTGCGGGTCTCCGCTTCGGAGGCTTCTGGTTTTGGTCTGGCGTCTGTGGCAGCGCAAGCCGATACTCAAAATATGTTACTCCCCAAAAGCGCGGCAAATCCTACTGAGCGGCAGATCACACCTGCGGAACCGCCTTTTCTCATCGCCGAATTCGGCCTCAACCACAACCGCGATCTGGAGCTGGCGAAAAGAATGGTCGATGCGGCCGCAGCGTCAGGTGTCAACGCCGTCAAACTGCAGTCATATACCACCAGGTACTTCATCAACCGGCGGTTCGAGAATGTGCATGGGCTATATGATATTTTCGCGGGCCTCGAACTAGATTTGGATTTCCATAGCAGACTACGCGATTACACAGTCGCAAAAGGACTGCTGTTCTTTTCTACCCCGCTGACTGTCGACTGGGTCGAAAAACTGCAAAGCCTCGATGTGCCGGCGTTTAAAGTCGCGTCGGGTGACGTCAACAACTGGCCGCTTCTCGATGCAATTTTGGGAACCGGCAAACCACTGCTGGTTTCCACGGGAGCCGCGAGTGAAAACGAGGTACGCGCCGCAGTGGTGAAACTGGCGCAAGCAGCGAAAGATAAATATGTGCTGTTGCACTGCGTCTCGCTCTACCCCACCCCCGAGGCGAAAGCCAACATCGGCCGCATAGCGCGTTTGGCGGCGCTGCTGCCGCCCGGTGCCAAAGTGCCTCTCGGCTTTTCAGACCACAGCGAAGGCACCGCAGCCGCATTTGCCGCGGTGTCTGCCGGCGCGCAGATCATCGAAAAACATTTCACGCTCGATAAAAACCTGCCGGGCCCTGACCAGAGAATGTCCTTTGATCCTTCTGAAATGTCAACATTGCGCCGGCAGATTGATCTCGCGCACAGCATACGGGGCAACCGGGAAAACGCTGATTGCTTCAGCGAAGAGACAGCGGGCGATTATTACGGTAAAAGATCGCTGTATGATTTTGAAGGGCAGACCCTGGCGATGCGCCCGCGGCATCCGGATTTTCCTGTTCCTTGAAATAATCTGAGTGCGCAGCACTCAGATTATTTCAAGGTTCCACAAAGCTATTTTCGACCAGGCTGCAGAGCGCGGCGACGGCTTCTTCTTCTTTTTCGCCTTCGGCGATCACCATAATGCGCGTGTCGCGCGTCAGCGCCAGCATCATGAGGCCCATAATACTCTTACCGTTGATGCGCTGGCCGTCTTTTTCGACGAAAATTTCACAAGGAAACTTGTTCGCAAGTTTGACAAAAA
>Ga0138256_10001312_pt1 | contig 26865 bp, 18 predicted proteins | sample KNB2016incub_MG_FD_105486 | JGI IMG/M metagenome (GOLD analysis project Ga0138256, IMG submission 105486) | Active sludge microbial communities from wastewater in Klosterneuburg, Austria - KNB2014incub_MG | ecosystem: Engineered > WWTP > Activated sludge > Unclassified | place: Austria...
ATTAAAAATCGTCAATCTGAAATCGTAAATTGTCAGGCGGAGGGAGTGGGATTCGAACCCACGTTGGTGTGACCCAAACATGTTTTCAAGACATGCGCCTTCAGCCGCTCGGCCATCCCTCCACGAAGCCTCACGATTCGAGGCGGACGAAATTTTACCATAATAGAGCGCCTGAGTCTTATTGCTTAAAGTGGCTCACTGAGAGTTGCCGTGATTCTGGTACACGGATTACGCGGATTTCACGGAAAAACCTTTAAGTCCCATTCTTTCTCCGTGTTTTCCGTGACTTCCGTGTACCAAAAAGGTTTAATCACAGCGATTCCTAATGAGCCCTTAAAGTGGCTCTACCGTTTTTAACGGGAAACCCTTTTCAAACACAAAGGCTTGCATTGACGGTTCGTCTTTCGCTCACCGTGTCGAAATGACACGACGGTCACAAAGGAAAAACCCAAGGAATTGGTAACTACTCAGGCATGTCGTTGCGAGGAGGTTTTTGCTCGCCTGCCCCGATGTTTTTTCGGGGCCCCGACGCCTGTCCTGAGCCTGTCGAAGGGAAGCAATCTCCCAGCGTTGGGGGACTGCTTCGGCAAAACCAAGAGCGCCTCGCAGCGACATGTTCCCAGGCTGAGTGGTTACAGGAATTTAGGCTTTTTCCCCCTCTTTGTGTACTTCGTGTCCTTCGTGGTGAGGCTCTTTCCCGTTAATTACGGAAGACCCCTTAAAGTGGGGATCAGGCATGGTCTGTTCGGAAGGTTTCGTGGTCAAAGAGAACCATGTTTTCTTTGAACACTTTTAGAACTTTCGCTCGCAGGCGGTTTGCGACCGCCATATTTGTCAGCGAATCGACGGTCACACGTGTGCCTGCGGCTCAGTGCAGGCAGATCGTCTTAGAGCAGTAAAAGCGAAAGTCCTGACTTTGCAAAATTGAACAGATTACCCTGTAACCTTTACAGGCTCCGACTTGCGCGCAGTGGATTATAATCAAGCAAAGGAGTTTGACCATGATATCATTATTTTCTCCTTCCAAACGAAACCGAGGGCAGGGACTGGTTGAGTATGCCGTCATCATTGCTCTTGTCGCGATCGTGGTGATCGCGGGAGTTAGCGCTCTTGGGCCAAGGATCGGCAATACCTTCTCATCCATCAATAATTCGCTTGGCGATGGTGGGATTCTGAGCGGAGGCGGTGATGATGGTGGGGGCAGTCCGGCAACCTGCACATCCGCGTCTGCCGCGCATGGCAATTGGCACGCCACCTGGGACGGAAACCCCAGCGCCAACATGGCGGACCACGATGCCCTGCAAGCCGCGATGGATGCCGCCTGCTAGCGCCATAGAAAATTCATGTAATTCGCTTGAAAGTAGCATAATTGCCGCATTGACCCGCGGTGATTATGCTTTTGTTTTCGCCTGCCCTCTTGGTATAATCCCAACCCTATGAAATACCACATCTGGACCGAGGGCTGCCAAATGAACGTAGCCGACTCGCAACGCGTCGGCTCGTCTCTTGAGCATCTCGGTTATCAATTTACAGAAACCATCGAAGAAGCGGACGTGATCGTCCTCAACACCTGCGTCGTCCGACAATCTGCCGAAGACAAGGCGATGGGGCGTTTAACGTCATTGTTTCCCCTCAAAAAACAAAACCCGAATCTTGTCATCAATCTCATGGGGTGTATGGTCGGCGTGCGCGGCGCGGAGAAACTGCGCGAGAAACTTCCGTATGTGGATGTTTTCTCGCCTCCCTCCGACCCGGGGCCGTTGGTCTCCTATTTGAGTCAAGGCGAGATTCGTTCGCTCGAAGATTCCGAAACCACGCGCCGCTTCTTGATGATGGACGATGAGCTTATCCTCCCGCAACACGAACGCGGACAACTCGTCAGCGCGCACGTGCCGATCGTTTATGGCTGTTCGCATGCCTGCGCGTTTTGTATCATCCCGTTCCGTCGCGGCATCGAGCGCAGTCGTCCCGTTGGCGATATTGTTTCCGAGATTCGTTCGCTCGCCGCGCAGGGCGTGAAAGAAGTGACATTGCTCGGTCAGATTGTGGATCGTTATGGCAAAGATGTCCCCGATGGACCGAACCTCGCGCAATTGCTTCGTATCGTACACGAAGTCGAAGGCGTCGAGCGGATTCGCTTCCTCACGTCGCACCCCAACTACTTCACCGAAGAATTGATGGACACCATCGCCGAACTTCCGAAGGTGATGCCGCATATCGAGGTTCCAATTCAGGCGGGCGATGATGAAGTGCTGGCGAACATGAAGCGCGGATACACACAGCAACAATACCGTGACCTCATTGCTACAATCCGCAACAAAATTCCCGACTGTTCCATCGCCACCGACATCATCGTCGGATTCCCCGGCGAGACCGAGGAACAGTTCATGGAAACGCGCCGCGTCCTCTCCGACCTTCGGCTGGACGTGGCTCACCTCGCGCGTTACTCCCCCCGCGAAGGGACCGTCGCCACGCGCCGCATGGAAGATAACGTGCCCGAAGAAGAAAAGATGCGCCGCCTGCATCTGTTGGATGATTTGCAGGAAGAAATTGTGGCTGAGATCAACAAGAAATATCTCGGTCAAACGGTGGACGTGTTGTTTGAGGAAAAAGTAAAGAACCGCTGGAGAGGACGAACACCCACAAATAAACTCGTCTTTGTTGAATCGGAAGATAATTTGATGGGCAAAATCCTCCCCGTCACTGTCACATGGACGGGACCTTGGTCTATGCAGGCGAATCTCGTTGGGGTACGCTCACAACAACAAATCGAATTGATGGTCGTGTAAGGCGAGATTAATCTCGCCTTACTTTTTGATATGAACCACATCCGCCCGATTGCTCTTTGCGTGTTCAAAAACAATAACCGCATCCTCGTCTTTGAAGGATATGACGTAATAAAACGAGAAACATATTATCGTCCGCTTGGCGGCGGGATCGAGTTTGGCGAAAGCGGGGAAGTGGCTGTCCGACGTGAGATTATGGAGGAGTTGCAAAGCGAGATCGAAGAACTGGAACATCTCGGATTTCTTGAGAATATTTTTGTCCATAACGGAAATACGGGACACGAGATCGTGATGATCTATGATGGGGCGTTGGTAAAGGCTGAGTTGTATGAGCAGGTTGAAATGGAAGTGATCGAAGCGAACGGGGAGAGAATCCGCGTGGTGTGGAAGAGTCTGCATGAGTTCGGAGAGGGGAAGTCCACTTTGTATCCCAATGGTTTGCTGGAGATGCTGCGTACCGCGCATTGACAATCGGGGGTTAAGTTAATCGAATCAGGCAAAGGAGGAACGCCATGACTTCTACGGAGATAAAAACCAATACGCGCAGGTTCCCTGTCTTGCGGAATATTCTGGTGAGGCTGGGCTGGCTGGCGGTTGTGATCCCGTCCATTGTGTATAGCGTCAATGGGTCGTTTCAACAACTGTCCGCGGACCAATTGGACATAGAGAAATGGGTATACGTCTATCTTAATTTCGGCTCGTTCGTCGTCGGGGTAATCGCCGCGATCATTATCTTTTTGCGTAAACCGGCAGATCGGCTGGCTGTGATCGTTTCCCTCATGCTCGTCACGTGGACGAGTACCAGCACCGGGTTCGACTTTTGGTTTCCCATGAACTTGGGCGGCAGTGAAATGGTCAATTGGTTCATCGCCTATTTCCTCGGCACAGGATATACGCTGTTATTGTCCACCCTGTTGTTGTACGTGTTATTGACCTTCCCCAACGGGAAATGGACGCCCGGCTGGACGCGCTGGTTTTTTACATTAAGCCTGCTTGGAATGTTGGCCCTGCCCGTGTACCTGTGTGTCATGATCTTCCTCGTTTCGGGATTATCCGATGCGATTCGAACGTTCCTCCTCGATACCCTGCCCGCGCTGTTCCGTTTAGGGGTGTTGGGGTTGGGAGTATTGGCGCAGGTCTACCGCCTATTCGTGACGAAGGACCCGCTTCAACGCCAGCAATTGAAGTGGATCGCCCTCTCGCTGGTCGGCATGACGTTTTTCTACATCCTCTATTGGTTGAAGTATCAGATCTTCGGGTACGCCGCCGGCTCCATCGTTGACCTTACGCTTTTCTTCCTAACCCTCTTTTTCACCTACGGGTTTATCGTCACCTTTGCGATCTCTGCGCTTCGTTATCATATCTGGGATATAGACATCGTTATCAACCGCACATTGGTTTACAGCGCCCACACCGCCATTATGGGCTCGCTGGGCATTACAGGCGCAATTTTGTTCGAACTGTATGCAAAGCAATATCTGAGCGCGTCGTCGCCTTTCTTCGGATTGTTGGCGATCTTCCCCGTGGCGCTCTTGTTTGTTCCCTTGCGCGACGGTCTGCAAAATTTTGTAGACCGTCGCTTCAAGCCTGAGGAGATCGACTTCAGCGGCACGATCGTGGAGTTTGCCCCGGAGGCGCAACTGATGTTGTCTTCGAGCGACATCTTGAAAATCCTTGCGCGGCAGGTGAAAGAGCAATTGGACCTGACCGAGATCGAAATTTTTCTTAAACACGAAAACGGAAATTTATTCCTGACCGAGCCGCTGCCCCAAGAAGGAGAGTTGCCTTCGATAATTCTTGGAGACAAAGACCGCCTCTTGCTTGAAAAGGGAGAGGTGGTCATCCCCGCGGACGCTTCGCATCACTCCTTATATCTGCCTCTCACCCTGAAACGCGCCTCCAAGCCCGAGTTCCTCGGCGTGATGGCGTTCGGCAAACGCGAGACCGGAGTTGGGTATTCCTCCTCCGTGATTCGGAGCCTGCAAAAATTCGGAGCGGAGGCGGGTAAGGTGTTGTACGTTGCCAAACTGCGCGAAAGCACAGGCCGCAACATCATGGAACGCCTCGCCTCCATCGAGAGAGGCTTGGCGAATTTGAAGATGAACCCGTTGTAGGTTGTTATACACAACAGGAATATTGCGAAAGTCATTTTGCCGCTGAGACGCTGAGTCGCAGAGAGTAAAAATAAGGTTTTCTCAGCGTTCTTTGTGTCTCTGTGGCTGAAGTAATTACCACTTGTGCAAGAGGTCTAATACAAAAAGAGACTCGCCTGAAAACGAGTCTCTTTTTTACGCAATACGCAGTACGTACTACGAACTATTTCACCAAATTCCTCAACACCGTATGGAGAATGCCCCCGTTGTGATAGTAGGTCACTTCCACATCGGTATTGAGCAGGGCAGTGGCTTGGAATTCAACCGTCGACCCATCCGCTTTCTTCGCTTTCACCGTCAAAACAGATTTCGGCGCAAGTTTATTCAAGCCCTCAATATCGAATTTCTCATCACCTTTCAAGCTCAGTGACTCGGCGTTTTGCCCGTCCATGAACTTCAGCGGCAGGATGCCCATGCCGACCAGGTTCGAGCGGTGGATGCGTTCGAACGATTCGGCAATCACCGCGCGCACGCCTTGGAGTAATGGTCCCTTCGCCGCCCAGTCGCGGCTCGAACCTGTTCCATATTCCTTGCCAGCAAGAATGATCGTTGGGATCCGCGCCTCCATGTATTTCATCGCGGCATCAAAGATGGACATGATCTGACCATTGACCATAGACGATTGACCATTCATTGAACTCGGGGCGTCGCCATTGTCCGCCGTCCGTTGTCCATCGTCAAAGAACGTCGTCCAATTGCCTTCCTTCGGCGCCACCAACAGATTCTTCAAGCGGATGTTTGCAAACGTGCCGCGCGCCATCACCAAATCATTGCCACGGCGCGAGCCATACGAGTTGAAGTATTGCGGAGCCACATCCCGTTCCTGCAAATATTTCCCGGCAGGCGAGTCGATGGCGATGGCGCCCGCAGGGGAGATGTGATCGGTGGTGATCGAGTCGCCGAACATACCCAACACGCGCGCAGATTGAATATCATTTACTGAGCCAACATCCAACGTGAGTTTTTGGAAGTACGGCGGATGATGAATATATGTTGAACTGTCATCCCATTCGTACAGATCGCCGCCGGTGACTTTGATATCCTTCCACATGTCCGAGCCGCTGAATACGTCGGCATATTTGTCTCTGAACATCTCCGCGCGCACGCTCGACGAAGCCACCTCATTGATCTCCTTTTGCGTGGGCCACAGATCTTTGAGATAGACCGGCGCGCCGTCGGAGCCTGTGCCAAGCGGCTCTTTGTCGAGGTCAATATCCACTGTGCCTGCTAATGCGTACGCGACGACAAGCGGCGGACTGGCTAGGAAGTTTGCCTTCACCAGCGAGTGGATTCTGCCCTCGAAGTTGCGGTTGCCCGAAAGCACCGCCGCCGCTACAAGGTCGGACCCTGTGACTGCTTTGGCAACTTCGGCTGGTAACGGACCCGAATTGCCGATGCAGGTCGTGCATCCGTAGGCGATGACGTTGAACCCGAGTTTCGCAAGCGGTTCGAGCAAATTCGCCTGTTTCAAATATTCAGTCACCACGCGCGAACCGGGCGCAAGCGACGTCTTCACATATGGTTTGACCGTGAGTCCTTTTTCGATGGCTTTCTTTGCTAGCAGTCCTGCCGCGACGAGAACGGACGGGTTGCTCGTGTTCGTGCAAGAGGTGATCGCCGCGATGACAACCGCGCCATGCTTCATCTTTATCGAATTGCCGTTGGATCCGTAGGTGGCTTCGGCGGTTAACGCGTCGGGTTTCAATTCGAAGCCGCGTTCCTTCACGGGCATGGATAATACTTTATTGAATATCTCTTTCAACTCAGACATAGGCACGCGGTCTTGCGGGCGCTTGGGTCCAGCGAGCGAGGGCACAACAGACCCAAGATCCAGTTCGAGCGTGTCGGTGAATTCAGGTTCGGGCATGGACGAGTCGTGGAAGAGTCCCTGCGCGCGCATATAGGCTTCCGTCAACGCGACGGTCTCTTCAGGGCGACCAGTCAACCGCATGTAGCGAAGCGTTTCTTTATCCACAGGGAAGTAGCCGATGGTCGCGCCGTATTCGGGAGCCATATTGCCGATCGTGGCGCGGTCGGGCAGAGACATCGTTTCGAGTCCAGCACCGTAGAACTCGACGAACTTATCCACCACGCCTTTTTTGCGGAGCATTTGCGTGACGGTGAGAACAAGATCCGTTGCGGTCACGCCCTCTTGAAGTTTGCCATGCAATTTGAAGCCGATCACATCAGGCAACAACATGTCCATCGGTTGACCAAGCATCACGGCTTCGGCTTCGATTCCGCCCACGCCCCAGCCGACGACTCCGAGACCGTTGATCATCGTGGTGTGTGAGTCTGTGCCGACGAGGGTATCGGGGAAAGCGAGTAAGCCTTCCGAAAGTTCTGAACCTTCAGAAGGTTTTTTAGTCATCACCACATCGGAGAGATATTCCAAATTGACTTGATGCACGATACCGGTCATCGGCGGCACGACGCGGAAATTGCTAAATGCGTGTTGTCCCCATTTCAGGAATTCATAGCGTTCTTTGTTGCGCAGGAATTCCATTTCGGTGTTGCGTTGGAGCGCGTCTGCTGTGGCGAAGAAGTCCACCTGAATCGAATGGTCAATGACCAAATCCACAGGCACGAGCGGGTTGATCTTCTTCGGGTCGCCTCCGAGTCGCGCCACTGCCGCGCGCATGGCGGCAAGGTCAACAATCGCTGGCACACCCGTGAAATCCTGCATGATCACGCGGGCAGGGAGGAAGGGAATGCCCGGGCGATTACCTTTCGCCGCCCATGCGGCGATGTTTTTCACATCCTGCTGTTTGATCTCTTTGTCGTTGCATTGACGCAACGCGGCTTCAAGCGCGATGCGGATCGAATAGGGTAGTTTGCCAAGCTTCGTTAACCCTGCTTTTTCCAATGCGTCGAGGCGGTAGTAGGTGTATTCCTTTTTTCCCACTTTCAAAACATCACGCGCTTTAAACAGATCGTTCATAGGGTTCTCCTTTGGTGGTTTATATTTTCGGAATGCCGACTTAAGTCGGCGCTCCGAACTCCAACCAAACTTGCGAAGAACACAAAGGAGCGCCTTTGCCATCCTTGCTGTAGTGAAGATTATAACTTCAAATCTTTTTCCAGTTGCTTCACAAGTTTCCCCTTTTCGGTCTCGTCGATAAAAGATGCTCTTGCCGCGGCGACGATGCGGCGCTTCAACGTGTTTTGCGGCATTTTGAGGTCTTCGCAGACGGCGTAGTACTCGTGGCTCAAGGTGATGCGCGAAATGCTGGGGTCGTCGGTGTTGATGGTGACGTTCAAGCCCGCCTCGAGCATTTGCATGAGCGGATGCGTTTCCAGCGATTCAAATACGCCCGATTGATAATTGCTGGTGATGCACACCTCGAACGCTGTTTGACGTTCGCGCGCCAATGCCACAATTGATTCATCCTCCATCACGCGCACGCCGTGACCGATCCGTTCCGCGCCGATCTCCTCGATGGCTTCGCGCACGTTATAGCCCGGTCCCCATTCGCCCGCGTGGATGGTCACATGCAAGCCCGCCTGCTTCGCCTCTTTGAAGATCCCGTAAAACGGCTGGGATGGAAAGTCCGCTTCGTTGCCAGCCAGGTCGAGCGCGACCAGCCCGTCTTTCACGTGGTCTACCGCGAGCCAGGCAACCTGTTCCGCAAGTTCCGCGCTTTCATGCCGGTTGACAGAGGCGATCAACTTCACGGTCATAGCGTGTTTTTCCGCCGCGTCTTTTGCGCTGGATAGTACCCAATCGATCACATCGTGGAGCGGGAACCCTTCCGCGCGGCTAAGCGCGACCGGCGTAAACCGCAACTCCATGTACTTCACATTGTCTCTCGCCGCGTCTTCGATGGCTTCGCGCGTGATACGGTGGATCGCTTCAGGCGAGCGATAGAACAGGCGCAGGGTGTTGAATTTGGCGAGAAAATTCTGAAAGGTGAATTTATCTTCTTCCTGGATCTGCACGAGCGTGCTAAGCCGCAACACATCCGCAGGGATGGTGATGCCGTGTTGCGTTGCGATATCAAGCATGGTGTCGAGCCGCAATGAGCCTTCGAGATGACGATGCAACTCCACTTTGGGGAGCGCCCGAAAGGTGTTTAGCGAAGCGGTGACTCGTTCGACGTTGCTCATGAGTTAGTGTCTTCGACGTCTCTTCTTTCGGTTTTCATCCCCGCTATCCTGTTGCGTCTCTGTTGCAAGTGTGTCCGACGTTTCCAGCGCGGTGATTTCAACAGGGCGGGGCTGATAGGCAAACACGCGCCCAATCACCAGCCCGCGAATATCTTCGATCAGTTGCGCGAACATTTCCGACGCGCGTCCTTTATATTGTACCAGCGGGTCACGTTGGGCGTAAGCCTCCATGCCGATCGAAACCCTTAATGCCTCGATGCGCGTCAAATAATCCACCCACAATTCGGTTGTGGCGCTGAGCAACAATTGCCGGTGGACTTCATTGAGGACATACCTGCCGATGGATTCGACCAACGTCGCGCGGTCGGTCTCAGGGATGCCTGCCACGGCTTCGGTTAACCGTTCCTCCCCGAACGCCTGTTTGGCGGGGATGCCGAAATCGCCCAGTTTTTGCGCGTTCGCGGCAAGGCGAGTGTATTCGCGCTCGCCCCATGCGGCGCGCAATGCTGTCTCGGCTTCTTCGAGATGCGTCAGCGCATCCTCGGTGATCTTTTCGGCTTCCTGTCCCTCGAGCAATTGCGCGATGAGGTAAACGTAATTGAAGCGGATGAACACTTGCTTCACCTGCCGGTGTTTCTGGTCGTAGGCGGCGCGCGTTTCTTGCGAGAGCGAGAGTAGAAGTTTAAGCGTTGCCGTCTCGTTGATTTCGGAAGGCATCAAGGTATTCATATCGCGCGCGATCTGGCTGTTCAAGCGCGCGCGCCGGCGTTCGAGGGCGCTTTGCGCGGCGTCGATGAGTTCATCGGCGGTGTCGTCCCAGTTCGAGGCTTCGAACTTCTTGCCGAGCGATTCGCCTGTCCGTTTGGCGGCGATGCCGACGACGCGTGTCACGGTATTGGAGATCAACTGCGTCTCCATCATGTTGCGGATGCTGTCTTTTGCATCCATCGGGTTTTCACCCAGCGCGCGCATTTGTTCGTTGTTGAGTCGCAGTGGCATGCCGATCAGGCTGCTGATCTCTTCGATGATCTTTTGCGGGCGCGGGGAATCTTCCCGGTCGCGCAAGCCTTCGAAGTACGCGTCGAGCGAGTCTTCGCGGCTGGCAAGTTGGGTTTGCAGGGATTGTTCCGCGTTGTCGATGATATGTTCGAGGGCGCGGAGGTGATGGGCGTTTTCCACTTCGATGGCGCGCGAGATCAGCGGCAGGATGGATGTCTTGAGGTCGCCGGGGGCGCCGACTTCGTTGAGTAGCAGAGACAAGCCGAAACTGGGGAAGAGGCGGTCGCCCGTCATGAAGGCGGGTTGCACTTGTTCCAACCACGCGATCAATTTCCAGGGTCCCTCTTCGTCTGCCAATCCGATTTCGACGCGTTGTGTTACTTCGGTCTCGAGCAGGGTGGCAATGTCGTCGCTCAGGTCTTCTTTGTCGAAGATGCGGTCGCGCTGGTTGTAGATCTGTTCGCGTTGTTTGTTGAGCACGTCATCGTATTCGAGCAGGTGTTTACGCACGTCGAAGTTCGCGCCTTCGATGCGGTGTTGCGATTGTTCGATCAATTTGCTGACCATGCCCACTTCGAGGGGGAGCGATTCGTCCACGCGCAGGCGGTCCATGATGGAGCTGGTTTGCGCGCCGCCCTGAATGCGCATGAGATCGTCTTGTAGCGAGAGATAGAAGCGCGAGGAGCCGGGGTCGCCCTGTCGCGCGGCGCGGCCGCGCAACTGGTTGTCGATGCGACGCGCGTCGTGACGTTCTGTGCCGATGACATGCAAGCCGCCAAGTTTTTTCACGCGTTCCATGTCTTCGAAGTATTGCAGGAAGAGTTTAACCTCGGCTTCGTAAATTCCGAAGTTTGAGGGGTCGACCTGTTGTAAAGCAACGCGGCGCTCTTCCAGCGACATATCGAAGGGATCGGCGTAGCCCGCTTTTCGCAAGACGCGGTTCGCGGCTGAGATGACTTCTTCGGCGATCTCGCCGCCGAGTTTGATGTCCACGCCTCTGCCTGCCATGTTGGTGGCGATGGTCACCGCGCCGAACGCGCCCGCGCCGGCAATGACCTGAGACTCTTCGGTATGCTTGCGCGCGTTGAGCACCTGGTGTGGAATGCCGCCCTGCAACACCGACTTCAGCCGGTTGATATTCGAAGAATCCAGCCGCAGAACATCAAGCAGAATGTTGATGTTCGCCGGGTCTTCGGGGTTGATATTCGCCCCTCCAAACGACTGGATGAATTTCCGCAACATGTCCGGTGTGATTTTTTCGATGGGGTTGTTGAGGAGTTGCAATTCGGGGATGGCGAACTCGCCTTGTTCGCGGTTGTTCGCTTTCAACCACGCTTCTCTCGCCAGGGCAATCTGCATCAACCGTCGGACAGGTTCCGCTTTGAGCCGCGCCGAAATCTGCTCGGAGGATTCGACGGAGGTTGTGCCAATCAGCAGGGGGCGTCCGCGCGTATGTTCGCGGATGGCTTCCAGGGCGATGGCGCGAAGTTTCGCCTCGAGGGTTTTGTAGATGACATCGGGATAATCTTTGCGGCGGAAGAAGAGCGGCTCTTCCCGAGAGTCGTCGCGCTTCGAAAAATAGGAAAACGAATAGCCGTCTTCATCTTTTGCCTTCACTTCGATGAGCGGCGCATCCTTGCCAAAGGCTTGATATTCCAGATTCGGCGGAATCGGGGCAACCTCCAACTCGTAGATCTTGTTGAACTCCTCGGCTTCGGTGATGGCGGTGCCGGTCATGCCGCCGAGTTTTTTGTACATGCGGAAATAATTTTGCAACGTGATCGTGGCATACGTCACATTTTCGGGCTCGATCTTCAAACCTTCTTTGGCTTCCACGGCTTGATGCAACCCGTCGCTCCAGCGCCGACCGGGCATTTGCCGCCCGGTGTTCTCATCCACGATGACAACCTTGCCGCCCTGCACGAGATATTCCTTGTTGCGATGGAACAGGAATTGCGCGCGCATGGCTTGTTCGAGGTAGCCGAGCAACCGCGTTTGCTCGGAAGAAATATCTTCGGGGCGGTCGGGATCGGTCAGCGTTTGCCCGAGCAATTGCTCCACATGCGCCAGCCCCGATTCGGTCAACGGCGCGTTGCGGTCTTTTTCGTTGATCTCATAATCGTCGGGTTTCAACTGGCGGACGACTTGCGCCATCTTCCCATACCAATCCAGGTTTCCCGATGCGGGACCAGAGATGATCAGCGGCGTGCGGGCTTCGTCGATCAACACGTTGTCCACTTCGTCCACAATCGCGAAGTAATGCCCGCGCTGGACGCGGTCGGTCAGGCGCATGGTCATATTGTCACGCAGGTAATCAAACCCAAATTCCGCGTTTGTGCCGTAGGTGATATCCGCCTCGTAGGCGAGTCGCCGCTCCACCAACTGCAACTGATGCTGATCCTCGTGCGGAGACTCGCGTTCAAGATCGACGAGTAATGCTTTCTTGCCGTTCTCAGTTGCCGCCGCCATTTGCAACACACCCACCGAAAGCCCGAGCATGGAATAGATCGGAGCCATCCAGCGCGCGTCACGCCGCGCGAGGTAATCGTTCACGGTGATGAGGTGAACGCCCCTGCCAAGGAGCGCGTTGAGATAGATCGGCATTGTGGCAACGAGCGTTTTCCCTTCGCCTGTGCGCATTTCAGCGATCGAGCCGCGGTGCAAGGCAACCCCTCCGATCAACTGCACATCGTAGTGACGAAGGCCGATCGTCCGCTTGGACGCTTCGCGCACTGCCGCGAACGCCTCCGGTAGGATGTCTTCCAGCGCGTCCTGCCCAGCCTCGAACTGCTCCCGCTCCGCCAGCCCTCCCACATCCCCGAGGCTTTGCGCGACCCGCTCTTTGAACTCGTCTGTTTTGGCGCGCAGGGCGTCGTCGCTCAACGCTTCGAATTGCGCTTCGAGCGCATTGATCTCGTTGGCGATTCCGCTATATTGTTCGATGGTCTTTCGATTGGGGTCGCCCCCAAATAGTTTTACAAAACTTTTCAGCATAGGGTACCTTTTCGGCGGGAATTATACTGCTTCTTGCGGCGGGTTATCGTAGCACGCCAGTATTAGCGAAATATAAAAAGACACGAGCGCTCCCGTGTCTTTTTTTTGCGCCAACGCGCGCTTGTATTGCGCGGGTCATGTCAGCAGTGACGATTGCCGCCGCTATTTCGTTCGCTATGCGCCTGGCGATTAAACACAATGGGGCGCCCCAGGCAAATCTCCGCAACCCTCTGCTTGAATTCGATACGACGGGCTTCGAGCAGGCGTGGCGGATAGCCCGCTTCACCAATTTTCAAACGCGTGAAAATCTGAGCGATCTCCGCGTCGCTCGTTTCGAGGCTCATCTACATTTCCTCGAGTTGCAAGCCAAGCGCTTTTCTCAATTTTGCGATTCCTCGATTTTGAATCACTTTGATATTGTTGACTTCCTTGCCGACGATATCGGCGGTTTCTTTCAGGCTGAAATCTTCAAGGAACCGCAGGATGATGACGTGGCGCTGGTCGTCGGTCAATTCCGAATTCATCGCCGAGATCAACGCTTCCATCATGACGCGCTCCTCGATCTGCGTCTGGGTGGGCGTGAGTTGCCCTCTGTCGAGCCGGTCCACGGCAACTTCAAGCGGAGCGGTATGTTGGTTGTCGCGTGAGCGATCTACAACAAGGTGATAGGCGGTTTGATAAAGATAGGAGCGCAGATTCGTGCGCGGACCTTTGCCCGCGGCGAACTGCTCAAGCAGTTGGGCGAAAACATCGCCAACGATATTGTCTGCCTGAATCGGGTCGTGGCACAAACGGAGGGTATATTTGTAGATGGCAGGGGCATATTGGTCGAAGATGGCGGTCAGCGCTTCTTCGTCCAGTTTTTGAGCGGCTTTGAGCAGGGAAACAACATCGTTCATGAGAAAGCATCCCCATTTTCCCGGGCGCGCGTCAGTATAATAAGAGATAAAGACAGGTTAAATGCGGTCATACGTCCGTTTCAAATCTTAATCCTATTATAACCCCGTACTCCTGTCTAGTGAACAAACCTTGCAGTTCACGGCTTTTCCAAAGTCAGGAGAATAATTTTTTCGTACACGGATTTCACGGAAAACACGGAATACTTCGCTTTTTAGACCGCGATCCGTGTCGTCCGTGTTATTCCGTGTACCCACAGAGGTTTTTGTCAAGCGACTTTGGAAAAACCATACCTTGCAGTTCACGGCTTGCGCAAAGTCAGAACGTTCTTAACACGAATGCCGCGAAAAGGCAAATGACGCGGCATGATTTCGGTTTTATTCGCGTCATTCGTTGATTGGCGAAATTCGCGTTAAGCTTGCTCCATAACATCACAACCTTGTCAGCAGATCTTGCTACCGCCATGCCCTGCAGTTGTAAGAAACCTGGCAATGCCGAGTCTAATCTGTATCAGGCTTGATATAATCACGCAAGGAGATGCCCATGTTTTCATTCGAAGGACCCGATCGGCGCAGGGAAGAGGAACGCATCAAACAAGAGGGACGGCTTCCGCCCGGTCAGGCGCTCACGTTCAAGTTCCCGGTTCTGCATTATGGACCCGTGCCGCCCTTCAACGCCGCCACGTGGAACTTCCGCGTGTGGGGCGAAGTGGAGGAGGAAAAAAGTTGGACGTGGGATGAGTTCAACAAACTGCCGCGAACGAAAACTCAAATGGACATCCACTGTGTAACGCGCTGGAGCAAGTTCGATACCGTGTGGGAGGGCGTCTCGGTCAACTCACTGGCTGAGCAGGGATTCATCAAGATCAAGCCGACTGCCACCCACCTCATGCAACATGCGGAATACGGGTTCACGGTTAACATCCCGTTGGAAGTTGCCTTGCAGGAAAATTTTTTACTCGCCACCCATTTGAACGGCGAACCGATCACGCCCGACCATGGTTATCCCTTGCGCGGTGTGGTGGGCTACCTGCCCGGGCGGGAGGAAATGGAAACGCCATATTTTTGGAAAGGCGCTAAATGGCTTCGCTCGCTGGAGTTCATGTCGCGCGATCGGCGTGGTTTTTGGGAGCAGGCTGGCTACCACAACCGCGCGGATGTATGGAAGGAAGAACGGTTTGGATGATAAGATTCTGACGTACGCAGTTGACGGGCAGTTGTACTGCCGCCATCGTAGCGCAACTTCAACAAAACAAGCCCAACTGCGTACCTCCTAAAGATAAAAGATAGCGCGGCAGATGAACTGCCGCGCTATCTTTTGTGCCATTTCTTATTTTGGCTCCAGCGTTTTTGACGGGAAACGCTTTTTCAAACACAAAGGCTTGCATTGACGGTTCGTCTTTCGTTCACCGTGTCGAAATGACGCGACGGTCACAAAGGAAAAAACCAAGGAATCCAGGTAACTGCTCAGGCATGTCGTTGCGAGGAGGACTCTTGCTCGCCTGCCCCGATGTTTTTTCGGGGTCCCGCCGAAGCAATCTCCCGGTATTGGGAGACTGCTTCGGCAAAACCAAGAGCGCCTCGCAGCGACATATTCCGAGGCTGAGTAGTTACGAATCCAGACTTCTTTCTCCCTTTGTGTCCTTTGTGGCGAAGCTCTGTCCCGTCAATTACGGGAGCCCCTTTATTTTAAGGGCGGGTGCCCAAAACGACAGGAACGTCCACAGATTGCCCGTGGCGGAGAACGGTGAGGGTGATCGTGTCGCCGGGGGATTTGCTCGTGATGAGATAACTCAACAGATCGTCGAAGGTGATGACCGGATTGCCATCCAGCGCAACGATGAGATCGCCGCCGGCGTTCAAGCCGGGGATATTCGTCGGCGAAGTGCCCGCGCGGATGCCAGCTTGGTCGGCAGGTCCGCCATCGACCACGCCGACAACGTACGCGCCGGTGAATTGAGGCAGACCCAGCGCCTCCACTTCATCCAACCCCAGGTCGCTATTCGATGATATTCCGAGGTAGGGATATTCAAATTTTCCATCGCGGATCAGAACAGGGGCGACGCGCTTGACCAGGTTGATCGAGATCGCAAAGGCGACCCCCGAGTTGACCGCGTTGCCGGTCGCCGCGTCGACATTTTCTGTGCGGATGGATTGATTCACGCCGATCACTTCGCCATTGAGGTTGAATAACGGACCGCCTGAATTGCCGGGGTTAATGGCCGCGTCGGTTTGGATGATGTCGGCGGTGCTGAAGAATCCGCCATCGGGCGCGGCGTGGACGGGCTGGGTGCGCCCAAGACCGGAAACGATTCCCATCGTCATTGTGCCGTTCAAGCCGAAAGGGTTGCCGATGGCAACGACCGGTTGACCAACCAACAGCGCGCTCGAATCGCCGATGGGCAGGGGATGAATCTCTTCACTGGGCGCGTTGACTTTGATGACAGCCACGTCGGCATCCGCGTCGAAGCCGATGACGGTGCCGATGGCTTTGTAGCCGGAGGAGAAGGCGATCTCGGCGGTGGTAACGCCGTCGATCACGTGATGATTTGTGATGATGTGCCCTTCGCTATCGAACACAAAGCCGGAGCCCATGCCTGTGGCTGTGCGAATGGCGACCACGCCGGGGATCACCTGTTGGTACAGCGACGCCAGCGAACCGTCCAATGGGATGGGGTTGGCGGATACCGGCACGAGCGTGGAAGCGGCTGACGGGGGCGAATCAGGCGCGGCTTGGGGAAGAGGCGAGAGGCCGGGGAGCTGGCATGCCATCGCCGCCAGAGTCAGAATCAAAAACGCGAATAGAGGTCGTTTCATGTTGTCCCTTTCTGTGTTGACTGGGGTTGGAATCGAAAAATATAGTACTTGCCTGTGGTTAAGTGCCGCTGAAAAGAGGTTAACAACAGCGAAGGAGGAAGGACGTTAGAATTTGATCTTGGAAACTTCTTCGAGTAATTCGCGTTGTTTTGGGTTCAGGTATTTGGGGATTTGTACTTTCAGGCGAACGTACAAGTCGCCTTTGGCGGCGGAGTTTTTTAGATGAGGCATCCCGCGCCCGGCGAGACGAAAAACCTGCTCGGGTTGCGTGCCGGTGGGGATGTTGAGTTTGATCTTGCCCTCGAATGTTTCCACATCCGCGTCGCCGCCGAGGATGGCGGTGAACACGCTGGTTGTTGCTGTTGTGTGAAGATCGTTGCCGCGACGCTCGAAGCGTTGATCTTCCTGAACATCCACGATCAGATACAAATCCATCCCGCTGGGACCCGCCCCCGCCACGCGCACCTTCGACCCACTGCGCACGCCCGCCGGGATGCGGACTTGTTTTTTTCTGCCGTCTGAATCGAGCAGGCGCGTGGCGCCTTTGTACGCCTCTTCCAACGTGATCTCGAGTTCCTGTTGATAGCCCTGCGTTTGCGCGCGCGGTGATTGCCTGCCGCCCATTCCAAAGATGGTTTGGAAGAAATCGGAGAAGCCGCCGCCGCTCCTGCCAAACAGATCGTTGAGATCGTCCATGTTCACTTGCGCGCCGCCGTATTGCCCCCAATTGAAGTCATTAGGCGTTCCGCCGCGCCGTTGCCATTGCGAATAATCGACGCCGAGCTTGTCGTAGGTCGAGCGTTTTTTTGCGTCGCCCAACACTTCATACGCTTCGTTGATCTCTTTGAAGCGTTCCTCGGCTTGCTTGTTATTTGGGTTGTAATCGGGATGGTGCTGCTTCGCCAGTTTACGATACGCCTTGCGGATGTCGTCATCGCTGGCTTTGCGATCCACGCCGAGAACTTTGTAATAGTCTTTGTAATCCATAGTTGTATTGTTACACCGCGCCAGATGCGCGTCAAGCATCCGTTTGGATGTTTAACGGAATTCTAATTCGGATTTGGACGATGGACTATAGACCATGGGCGATGGATGGTCGATGGTCCGCCGTCCATCGTCTGAGTCTCGCCTCCTTCGCAGGGACGGCTGATTCGTCCTAGGCGATTTTTTTCACCAGATACAGTTCCCCGCGCTCGAACCCGCGACTGAGATAATATCCCCGCGTGCCAACTGCCGAGATGACCGCCATGCGTTTGAATCCGTTTGCGATTGCGATTCGTTCCGCCTCTTCCAGCAGACGTGTTCCCAATCCGACGTGTTGCGCCGCGCCGTCCTTCTCCGCGCCGACGGGGAGCGACTGCCCATACACATGCGCTTCGCGGATCAACGCCGCGCCATCCAAGTCGGAGATTTCTGTTTCTGGAGAATCTTTTCCCGGCAAAGACAATCTCACAAACCCAGCGAGTTTATCGTCAGGCGTGACGTACGAAATAAAATGTTCCTCTGCCGCGCCCGCTGGATAGACGAGATCATCCAGTTTCAGCGACTTCACATCCACTGACTTGCTCTTCACTTCGCGGCACCGCACGCATTGACATTTCTGTCCGCGCCGCTTCAACTCATCCTGAACATCCTGCCGCAAACTGGTTCTGCGATTCCCCTCGACAACATTCGTGGATGGAATATCGCGGATGATACGATTCACACGGCAATAACGCGGGATGATCGGCTTGATGTCGGCGATCAGGTCAATTAATTCTTGCGTGGTGTACGGGGTGAACTCGCCGCGCTGCCAATATTCATACAACTCTGCATTTGCCAATAATTGATTCGGATAGATCTTTATTTCGTCGGGGCAGAAGTCATTCCACAGTTTGGCAAAGTCTTCGCGGTCCGATTCAGGAGTCGCGCCGTGCAGGTTGGGCATCCAATGCAGAACGATCTTGAACCCAGCCGCGCGGAGCAGGGCAGTGGCTTGACGCGTGCGCTCCACGTTGTGTCCGCGTTTGTTCATTTCGAGGATGCGGTCATCCAAACTCTGCGCGCCCATCTGCGCCTTCGTCACGCCGAGGCGCCTCAGCCAGCGGATTTCATCGGGATTGATCTCGTTGGGACGCGTCTCGATCACAAGTCCCACATTGCGATGCGAAGCGGTTTCGTTGAAGGAATGATCTTTCTCCAATTCTCCACTTTCCACTTTCCATTCACCGCGATTAGCCACAGAGTCCACAGAGACCTCTGAGTTTTTTTCTCCTTTTTCTCTGCGTTCTCTGTGGCTGGTTTCATTCATCGCGTCAAAACACCGCTTCACGAACCACTCTTGATAGTCGCGCTTATACGATGACCACGTGCCGCCGAGGATCAATAACTCGATCTTGTCTGTAGGATGTCCCAACGCCTGCAACTGCGTGATGCGCGACTTCACTTGCGCGTACGGATCGAATTGATGTTCCACCGCGCGCATCGCGCCGGGTTCATCGGGCAGATATGATCTGGGCATTCGCGCGTCGTTGGGGCAGAAGATACATTTCGCGGGGCATGGATACGGCTTCGTCAACACCGTCACCGTCGTCACGCCGGAAAGCGTGCGCATCGGCTTCATGCGGAGTCGTTCGAGCAGGCGCGTGTCCGCGTCCATTTCGCCAGCCGCGACCAGTTCGTTGTACAACGTCACCAACATGGATTTGTTGAGATAGCCGCTTCCATCCGCCAGCGGATGACTACGCAGGGTCTTCGTCACATCGCTTCCGCGGCGAATTTCCTCCAGCACGAAGCGCGCCAGTTCTTTTTTATCGGGTGTGAGCAAGTGAGTTGCTCGCCAAAGTTCTCTTCGTTCAGTGTGCATGGTTATTTGTAGAGCGTAGATATGTATACAAGTACGCGTACACGCGTACACACGTACACACGTACACACGTATCTTCCTGTCTCCTGTTTACTTGTCTACGCGTTTACATGTTTACGTAACTACCTATCCACTTTCCTTCTCTCCATAGACGAAATATCCACGTGAAATTCGCTTTTCAATTCCGAAAAATCCTTGTGTTTGAACATGTCTGTGTGCAACCCGCATTCCACTTTGCCGCGTCCCTGCCAGCGGCCCGCGCGTTCATCGTCGTTCAAGCCGATCGCAACGGTGCATGGCGAACATCCAACGCTTCGGTAGCCTTTCTCTAATAACGGATGCGACGGAAGGTTATGTTCTTCCATATAATTCTTCACGTCTGCTTTCGTCCAATTCAACAGCGGGTTGATCTTCAGTAAACCATCGCTCTGTAATTCCAGAATCTTCGCCTGCGCGCGGATGGCGGTCTGGTCGCGGCGGATGCCGCTGATCCATGCCAGCATATCTTTGATGCCTCTTTGCATCGGTTGAACTTTGTGAATGAAGCAACACAAGTTCGGGTCTTCGAGCGGCAGGGTGCGGACTTGTCCACGCGCGAACATATCCCAGCGCGTATCGCGATACAGATCCAACACGTTCAACCTCCATTCGGAGGCGAGCTTTTCGCGGAAGATCAACGTCTCCCAAAAATGATAGCCCGTATCGAGAAAGTAAACCAGGATATCACGCTTTGCTTGCGAGACCATGTGCAACAACGGCACAGACTGAGTCTGGAACGATGAACTAAGAGCAACCTGGGGCCAGTAATTTTCAACAGCCCACGCAATAATCTCTTGCGGCGCGAGCGATTCAAACTCATGCGAAAGTTTTTCAATCTCCAACGGCGTAAACATGGCGGCATTATACCCGTTATAGAAATTGATGTCATTCTGAGGCGCGAAGCGCCGAAGAATCTCCCGTTATAATGACCGCATGGAATTATCCACCGCCGCGCGCCTGATTCAACTCAACAAGGATTTTTACACGCGCTTCGGCGACGCGTTCTCCGCCACGCGCCATCGGATTCAGCCCGGCGCGCGCCGCGTGCTCGACATGCTGAAAGGGGACGAGTCCATTTTGGATCTGGGATGCGGCAACGGGGAATTCGCCCGCGAACTCGCAAAGCGCGGACACCGCGGCGCGTATCTCGGCGCGGACTTCAGCCTGCCTCTCCTGCGGGAGGCAGAGTCTCAGCCTGAGGGGTTTTCGGCTAAATTTATTGAGATGGATCTGACGAAGTTACCTGCCCTGAGCAATGTCGAAGGGTCAGTGAAGAGTAATCAGTCATCAGTTATCAGTGATCAGTCACTGTTCACTGATAACTGTTCACTGATAACTGCCTTTGCTGTCCTTCATCACATTCCCTCAACCGAACTTCGGTTGGGCATTCTCCGAACTGTCCGTCAACTCCTCAAGCCCGATGGTTTGTTCATCCACTCGAACTGGCAATTCCTCAACAGCGAAAAGTTGAAGGCGCGAATCCAGCCGTGGGAGGGCGCGGCAATTTCAAGAGCGGATGTGGACGCGGGCGATTATCTGCTCGACTGGCGCAGCGGGGGAGAAGGTCTGCGCTACGTCCATCACTTTAGCGAATCCGAGTTGGGCGAGCTGGCAGACGCGGCAGGTTTTCAGGTGGTCGAAACTTTTTATTCCGATGGGGAGACGGGGAATTTGGGGTTGTATCAGGTGTGGAAGATTTCTTCGTAGGAAACCTTGCGAAGGCATGTCCTGAGGCGGAGCCGAAGGATCAAAACCTTCGCAAGGTTGCAGTAAGAAGTTTCATTTCTGCCCTATCTAACAAATGTTCTAATTTTGCCCCAACCGATGCGTCCGCAGTTCAACTGTGGACGCATCGGAAGAACGTTTCTCACGGAGATTGCCATGGCTCTCGAAATTCTTGAACGGATCGAAACCAGTCTGGTTGAAAAGCGACAGGCGGTGACGGAGTTCCTTGAAACGGCTTCGGATGTCGAGAAGGAAATCTGTTTGTGCGAGGATGACCATTGCGCGCAGGATCATTTGCGCGTGATCAGCGCCAGCCTCGAGAAGTTTGAAAATAAAACGCTTGGGTTGTGCGAGATCTGCCACGCGTACGTGGAACCCAGCCGACTCGCGATGGATTACACCGCCTCCATTTGCCTGGATCATTATTCCGCCGCTGAGATGCGGCGGCTGGAATCGGAGTTGGAACTTTCGCAGATCGTCCAGCGCGCGTTGTTGCCCCAAAACACGCCGGCGATCTCAGGCGTGGAAGTCGCCGCGTTCAGCCGTCCCGCCGACATCATCGGCGGCGATTACTTTGACTTCTTCCAATTCCGCGACGGCACACATGGATTAGTGATCGCCGACGTAAGCGGACACGGCGTTTCGGCGGGCATGTTGATGAGCAGTCTGCAAACCGCCCTGCGGACAATGGCTCCCGACACAGACTCGCCCGCCGAGATTTTGGAACGCATCAATCGCTTTTATATCCACAACGTCAACTTCACCACGTTTGTCACTGTGTTTCTGGCGCGCTTCGATCCTATCAGCCTTGAATTGACATACGTGAACGCGGGACACAATCCGCCAGCCGTTCATCGCGGCGCAAATAATGAAATCCACTGGTTGAAACCGACTGCGCCTGCGATTGGCTTGGCGGAATATTTCCGTCCGCGCATCGAATCGGTGACGCTTTCAAAAGGCGACTCGTTGTTGCTTTATACCGATGGCGTGACGGAAGTGTTGAATACGGCTGGCGACGAACAATTTGGGCATAGCCGCCTTGCCGATCTGTTGTCACAACACGCGAACCTGACCGCTCCCGATATTCTTCAAACGGTGTATCGACGCGCGAGCGCGTTTGGAAGTAACAGGTCGCTGGCAGACGATGTGACGATGGTGGCGTTGAAGGTTTCTGGCTAAACAAGAACTCGGAGGTCTAACAGACCTCCGAGTTCTTTAAGTGATGACATGGTTCGGGTCGGCGATGTATTGCCACCAGTTATGGCTGATGCCATTGCGGCGACCCAGGGTTTTAGGGAAGTGACTCATCCACCAGAGGTGATGCTTGCGGGTATCGCCGTTACCCCAGTCGGCGGCGGAGACTTGGCGAGTGATCCCCTTGAAGTTGGGAAAGTTATACAGCCAATCGTCGCATTCGCTGACCACGATGGAGGGGTTATTCCAATCGTAATCGCTGACGCTGTTTGGCGCAAAATGGACGTTGCCCAACGCGGCTTGTCCTTTATGGACGCGGTCATAGCGGATGAAACGCTTCCAGTAATTTTCATCCCCTTCGAGGTTTTCAAAGACTTTTTCCATGATGGATTCGGCGCGGTGACCCATATTCTCCAGCATTTCTCCCTGACCGCGTTCAGAGGAAAATCCCATGATGACGAACCGTCGCTTGGAATCTTCGGTGTGCTGGAGCGGAGGCGCGTTGCACCAAAAGGCGCCAGGTCCGCCCATGATGGATTCGTAAAAGCCCGCATCGGGAAAGTTGAAGATCCACACTTCGTCGATCTCGTTGCGCGCCACGCGCTTTAGGATATCAAATTGCTTGATGATGGCGAGATAATCCGCCTCTTGCGGCATGTAGGGCGGAGTTGCGCCGCGTTGTACATTGAGATATGTGTTTGCGTCGTACGAGTAGCCGTCCACTTTTGCGGGAAAGGAGTCTACGTCGATGCGCTGGGTGATCTGGTAACGGACGAGTCCGCCGCTGGCTTGCAGGATGTCGGACATGAATCCTACGGCGAGGTCTTCGACCTTGTTCCAGCGCATGTGTTCTGACAGTTTTTTGCCGGAAGCCTTATCCACAACCGGGTCGTAGACAATCACGAGGGCGCGGAGGATCGTCTGGATGGGCGGCTCGGTCGAGGAGTCTGGAGCAGGCGTCAATGGGGCGGGAGGCGGTTTTCGTCGGAAGAGGGAGAAGATGTTCATGGGTTGAATACAAGTGAGCGCGCATACAAGGAAACAAGTACACAGGTACACACGTACGCAAGGAAACAAGTACACAGGTACACACGTACACAAGGAAACAAGTTGAACCTGTCTACCTTGCTACGGCAAATTCGTCGCGAAGTACACCTGGTTGCCGATGGAGAAGTACAACACGTAGTTCGGGCTGACCGCCATGGCGCCGACCGCGCCCGGCTGGAAGGGATTGGCGTCGCCCGCGAAACCGGTCAGTTGATTCTGTAATTCGATCGAGCGCGGCGTGAAGCGAAACACTTTTTGGTTTTCAGAATCCAACAACAGCATGACGATGTTGGGCGGCGTGGTGAGGAGCATCTGCGTGAAGTGCGCCTGCGCGAAGATGTTGATGTCTTGGTGCGCGGGGTACGAGTCGAGGAAGTTGATCGGGTCGATGCATTTGGTCGGCGTTTCGGCGATGCGGCTGAAGGTGCACGTGGCGAGGTGTCCGTCGGCGTGGAGCAGGTATAGATCGTCGCCGCTTACCGCGAGGTCGATTGCCGTGTCGATGCCGTTGGGGATCTGGTTGCCGAAATAAAAATATGGCGTGTCGGTGAAGGCGCTGTCTTTGCCGGCAAAGATCCACACCGAGCGGGACGTGGCGTCGAGCACATATAAATTCCCGTTATCGAGCGCGAACGAGGTGATGCGCCCCCAATTCGTGTTCGGCAGGGAGGGGAGCGGAATTACTTGCGGCACCTGGCCGGGCGCGCAATACAACAAATTTCCGCTGGCGTCGATGCCGAGCGCCGTCGAACTGAAGAGGTTGACCTTGGGCAGGGCGAGCACATCCACGAGCGTGCCCACTTGATAGCCGGCATATGTGCCGGGTTCGCAATCGAAGGTTAAGTCCAATTCGAGGCTTCGCCCGGTGAACGTGGCGTGCAGGATTTTCCCGTTTTCGGCGTCGAGCATGTACAGGTCGCTTTCACTTGCCGCCATGCGGCTAATCTGCGTGATACCGGTCAGCCCGTTCGTAAAGGCCGGCACGAACTCAAGCCGTTGGACGCCCATGATCGTGTCGAGATTGTTTTGCGCTTCGGTTTGCAACAGGTTTGATTCGTCGGTCTCGCGATAACTCTCGGCTTTGTCGATCGAAGCGACGACATTTTCCCATGCCATGCGCTGGCGGATCGGGTCGGTTTCGCTGATGGCTTGCGCCCGGGCGTTGAGCGCCTGCGAATAGTATTCGTCATATTGCACGCTTTGACCGAAACGCAAATAGATAACGACCGCCATCGTGCCAACCAGTAATGGGACGATGAGCGCGATGAAGATTTGAATGTATTGAGGCATGAACGACATTTGTTGCTGTGTCGCTTCTTCCGCAGGGACTTCTGGATTCTCACCCCCGGGCAATAACCTCGGGATGAAGCGCAGGAAGAACGACTTCACCCCGTCGCTTGCCCGCCGCGTGAACTGAATTCCGCCAACCATCACTTTTGCCATTTGCCGCGTCGCTTCGGCGTGGGCATTCGCATTGGGGTTCTCTTCCGCTTTGGGACGGTGGAACAAGCCGCCAAACAAAGGCTTGGGCGGTTGTTCGATCGCCTCTTCTTGTTCTTCGATTACATCTTCATCTTCTTCGTCGATCGGTATTGCAATCTCGACCGGCTCCACCTTAACTGGCTCCGGTTCGATGACTGCTTCGTCTGGCTTTTGTCGCGGAATGGATAGGGGGAATCCGCGCGGCGCATCGGAACTCGCCGCTTGCGGCAGGGGAGGAATGTCGGCTGGCGGTTGCGGCGGGATGGCGTACGCGGAAGGTTGAAGCATGTGCGCGCCAAATTCTGCCAGGCGGTCGAGTTCTTCCTCGGTGATGATCGGGAGGTTTTCTGTCGCTGGTGGTTCGTTGTGTATAGCTTGTTGAAAACCTTGCGGCGATTCCATGAGGATATCTTCAACAATTTCCTCTTTGGGTTTTTCGCCTTGTTGCGCGTCAGAGGACCGGGACTGCGAATCCGCTTCAGTTGCCGAAGCAGACCCACTCACAGAGGGGGGCGGCGCGCCCACATCTGCGCGCAGGATGGTGATGACTCCTGATCCTGTTTTCGGGTGAACGAGCGCCGCGTTCAGGTCGCCCTTGGCGTATGTCAATTTGCGGTATGCCGCATCCAACGACGCGGTGGGATGTTCGCCCAAGAGATCGGCTTCCCAGTCCCGGGGGAATTTTCCGCACAACACGAGCAAGTCATTCGGGCGCAGGTCCACTTGGGCAAGATACGTTTGAATATTCTGGCTTGTTCCCAGCCCTTTGCCCGAAAGCGACGGTTCGTAGATCTGACGCGATTGCCCTCCGCTAATGCTCACCACGCGCGCGGGCCCGCTGAGAAGGAGCGTGCATTTTTCCTCGCGCGCAACTGCGATCACTAAAACGGCGTTGGCGTATTGCCCTTGCCCCGTGGTGGAAAAATTACGCTCGAGCATCGCGGCGTTGAGGCTTTCTGCGGCTTTGCGCATGGCGCTGGTCTGTGTGCCAGGCGATTGATAGAACGTCGTTGCCGCTTTGTGATGGAGCGCGTCAATTTCTTCGAGTGAATATCCCGCCGTGCCTGAAAATATGAGGTAGAGGACCAGGCTGTCTTTTTCACGCCCGCGCGCCACGCGCCGTGGCGGCGTAAAAGCGAGCAAGCCCGGCAGGTCTGCAAAATTTTGACCGTTGTGTCTGTAAATGGGGAGGATGTTGAGGTCGAAAGTTGTCACGGCGTAAGATTGTTCGTAAGTTGGCTATCATTATACTGGTAAAATTTGGACAAATGATGAAGGCGGAAGGGATGAAGGATGAATTTTAAGTTACACGCGGATTTTTCTGAAATTGATTCAAATACATGGAACGCGCTCGTCGAACAAAGCATCGCCGACACGCCGTTCTCGCGTTATGAGTATCTCAGCGAATGGTGGAAAACCCTCGGCGGCGGTGAATGGAAAAATGCCGATTTGGTTTTGATCTCTGCAACGGAAAACGATCAACTCGTTGGCATCGCCCCGCTTTTCATTGCCGAATATGAAGGTCAACAAACTCTCCTGCTCGTTGGCAGTATTGAAATTTCTGATTATCTGGATTTGATCGTCCGCAAATCGGATTTGCCGCGCTTCCTCTCTGGATTACTGGACTTTCTCGCCTCATCTCACGGGGTCAGTTGGTCCGCCCTAGACTGGTACAACGTGCCCGACGACTCTCCCGCTCTAGCCGCCCTCCAAGCGGAATCCGAATCGCGCGGCTGGACTCATCATCAAGAAGTGTATCGTCCCACTCCGCGCATCGCGTTGA
>Ga0138256_10001313_pt1 | contig 26836 bp, 19 predicted proteins | sample KNB2016incub_MG_FD_105486 | JGI IMG/M metagenome (GOLD analysis project Ga0138256, IMG submission 105486) | Active sludge microbial communities from wastewater in Klosterneuburg, Austria - KNB2014incub_MG | ecosystem: Engineered > WWTP > Activated sludge > Unclassified | place: Austria...
ATAATTTTCCTTAGACCATATTTCGACTTTATTTTGATAAGCTAAAAGAAAAATCTCATGCTCTATTCCCGCATGCTCCATCAATGATTTTGGCAATAAAATCCTTTCGGATCCATCCACGATCACTTCTGTAGCCCCGCGATAAAAGAATCTAGCAAAGGTCCTTTCCTTTGTACTATATAAACTTAATTGATCTACTTCCTTCGTCTTTTCATCCCATGCCTCAATGGGGTAAAGAAGCAAACACTTTTCAAACCCTCTATTTACCACAAATCTTGTCGATGCACTTGCTCCAAATTGTCTGAGCAAAACAGAAGGCAGACGCAAACGACCTCGGTCGTCAATCTTTACTTCATATTCTCCAGATAATTTATACATCTCGAGTCGTGGTTGGTTTGATGGCTCAAAGATAAGCTAATCCTTCCCACATTTTCCCATTTTTTCCCATATAATTTAAAAATATTTAATATAAATTGCATTGATTGTCAATATATAACCATTTTAGGAATGAAATATAAATAAATTATTTACAAATTTAGGCGCTGTAGACTTGAAAGAACATCATTATATATTATAATAATACAAATATATAATTATTTTAAATAACGCTAATTAAAAATAACAATAAACATATATATAATATATATATAATATGACCTCACTGAGCGCATGTTTTTATATATAAACTATATTTATCTGCATAAATAATTGATTTTCTAATATTTATAAAATATATTTCAAGATTTTATACATTATAAGACAATTAGTAAAGATTTTAATCAAATTTTAAAATTTGATTAAATTTGCTAGAATTTAGACAGGCACCGTTTAATTTAATACATAGCAAGATGAAGATGCTTTCTCATATTGTTAATAGACGAATTTTTTATTTTAGCATAAAGGTCTTAATGATCTTTGGCATAGCTTTTTTTTGTTGCCATCAAAATCGACCGTTTGAGGATATTGAAACAAACATTGTAAATAGAAATTATGCTCTGGCTGAATCAAAATTACACAATCAACTAATTCAAGACAGTATCCGAGGTGATCATGATGCCATTGCAACATCACTAATGCTCTACTCCAAATTAAGATTTTCCCAATTCAATTATACTGAGGCTCTACAATACATTGATAAATCGCTTGACATAGCTTCTAAAAGCTCACATTCCCCTACTAATATTAAAGCATTAGTCCTCAAGGGAGATATTTACTATGAACTAAAAGATATTGAAAAATGCATTGCCACTTTTGACTCGGTGTTGACTCATGCTCAAAGTCAAAAAGATAAAACAAATATAGCCTATGCTTGGAATAGATTGGCAATATGTAATTTGCGATTGAGGAATGACTCCATAGCCTTACACTATAATAATAAAAGTGATTCCATTGCAAGTGAATTAAAAGAGTCTGAAGTCACTGGACATGTAAATTTTGTTTATGGAATACACAATTATTTGAATGGAAAATATGATTCTGCAATAACTTATTTCTTTAAAAGCAAAGCAAATTTTGAAAAAATCAATAATAAAATTCAAATTGGCAATAATTATATCAATCTAGGAGCATGTAACAATGAAATTGGTCAACATCAGAGTGCACTAGAATTTTATCAAAAAGCATTAAAGATTGGATTGGAATTAGAGCATACAAAACAGCTTATGATGACATACTACAATATCGCTAGTGTATATGTCAGCTTAGGTAAAAATAATGAAGCCAAAACAAATTACCTTCATGCTTTAGAATATGGAAAAAAACAAGCCAACCTAATACCCACCATAAATAGTCTCATTGCGCTTGGAATTATAGCAAGAGAAACGGACTATGATCTCGCAGTGAGTTACTTTAAAGAATCAATAATTAAAGCCAAATCCATACCCAATGCTGAGCAATATGAAGTCAAAGCAAACCAATGTTTAGCAGAAACTTATGACAGGTATCAAAAATATGATCTTGCCACAGATCAATTTTTAAACACTACAAAAATCGTAGATTCATCCAATAATCACTTTCTAAAAGCTGAAATATACAATCAAGCTGGGACATTTTTTGCTATTCATTTTAAAGATCAAATAGCAAAAAAACTATGCCAAAATTCACTTGAATATGGCAATAAAATAAATAATCATCGAATTAAAAAAGACGCCTGTTATTGTCTCTTCAGAGTTTATGAATCAATCAATGACAAAAACAAAGCCCTACAATATCACAAAGAATATCTAAGTATGAAAGATAGTTTTGAAAACACCAATAAACTAATGGAAATTGGGGTGATCCAGGCTAGGTTAGAAAATGAAAAAAATAAAGTAAAAAACGAATTTCAAATTAAAAGCTTAAATACTGAATTAAATTTAAAAAACAGGAACAAAAAAATTCTTACAGGGACTATCTTCTTATTGATATTCGCATTATGTATTTTATTTTATTTGCTCAATAATATCTCGAAAAAGAAACAAGCTTTGAGCATCCTAAATAATAAAATAAATACAGATACTAAAATGATCATAGAACAAAAAAGTAAACTGGAAGAAAGCAATAAGAAGCTTGAAAATTTTGCTTACTATGCTGCACATGATATTGAAGCTCCTGTAAATAAAATGAGACATAGAATCCAAATATTAAAAAACGAACTCGATAAACAAGCAAGTGGTAGCAATCCTATTATAAAGGAAACGCTAAAGTCTACTGAATATGATGCGTATAAATTACAAGAAATGATTAGTAGCTTACTTTATATTTCCAAAATTGACAATTATAACTCAAGCTCTAATGAACTAAACCTCAATACACTCATTATAGACATTATTGAAACACTAAAATTACAGTATACAAATACTCCGATCCTGTTTGAAATTCAAAAATTACCTATAATATATGCAGATGAAGGTTTAATCCGAAGTTTATTTCAAAACTTAATTAAAAATGCAATTAAATTCAAAAAAGAAAATGACGTTGCAACTATTGCCATCAAGTTTTTACCGCAAAGTCATGACACTTATTTATTTTCAGTAATGGATAGTGGCATAGGAATAGACCATGATGATATAAATACTATTTTTGAACCATTTAAACAAGTGTCAAAAACCAAAGATGGAAGTGGTATGGGGCTCTCCATTGTAAAGAAAATAGTAGAATTTTATGGAGGAAAAATTTGGGTAGAAAGTACAATTGGAAAAAATACAATATTTCACTTCACATTGTCAAAAATATTCACTAATCCAAATAATTAAACTAAAGTTGAACTGAATTGTATATTTCACACAGAAGAATTAAACAAATTGTGACTCATAAAATAAAATATCACAATAAAAAATTACTTTATAAAAAGGTAAAATCCAAATAAAAATAAAAATCCAAAGATCAAATATTGAATTGATTGTAACCTTGTTTTCTTCAAGAACTTATTCCCTAAAAATGCACCACAAAAGGCTGATAATATCGCAGAAAATAAGACTAATTTATTGTCTGTAATAAACTCCCACTTTATGCTGCTTCTATAAATAATCAATCGACTGATATCTATGAAACAAGCTATCACTACACTTGTCCCTATTAGTTCTTCTTTGGACAGTCCTGCTTTTGCCAAAAATGCGGATCTTAATGCGCCTTGATGTCCGGAAAAACCTCCAAAAAAACCACTGATGATGCCTCCAAATGTCAAATATCTTTCACTTAATTTCAATTCTTTCAAAGCAGTTAACAATTCAAATAAAGCAAACATCATAAACACTAGACCAATAATTTTTTGTAAATTATATTCACGATGAAACGTTGAGACCTCTCCTAGTTTCATTAACACTATTGCTCCAATGAAAGAAGCCAAAATGGATGGAATACCAAATCGAACTAGGATAATTCGATTTACGTTTTTGTAAGTAAGAAATAACTTAAAAACATTATTAAATAAATGCACAATTGCTGTCATAGCAATAGCTAATTCTGGTGCAAAAAATACAGTAAAAACTGCAACTAAAATCGTCCCCAAACCAAAGCCAGAGAAAAATGTCAAAATAGATCCAACAAACGCTGCTATGATTATTACAATAAGTAAAATATTCATTTTTTTATCAATATAAAAAAGATAATAATAATTATTATTAATGCAATAATTCCAATCAAAATCATTCTATAATTCTCTGAACTAGTCTTCTTTAAAGAAATATTATATGGAGTGGGAGTTTCAACATCTGCAACCAAACTGTAAATAAATTCATTTGCATTTGTTTTAGTAATTGAAAATTTCATCAACTCATGATTCATATAAAATCGATATTCCTTATTATCCAAAACTTTAAAATCAATATTCAGAATATTATTATCTAGATATGAGACAAAGTGGCCAGAAATTGGACTATGATAAATACCGAAGCTGTGTTCATTCCCGAATTGATCTTGAAAATTCCAAACTTGCTGTGCCATAAAGATTTCCTATTCCAAAACAAAATACAATAAATAATGATGTATTTAATAAAACTAACAAAAAATAATAATATTTTCTAAAATTGACAATTTATAATGAGTATTTTTGTCTTTATGAAAGAATTACTCCCCATAATTTTTAGCATTTGGATATCCAGTTTATTTTCTCAAAACCTAATACCAAATCCAAGTTTTGAGCAATGCTCAAAATGTGATTCCCGAGGATTTAAAGAGCTTTACATTGGTACTGGAGCAAATGATTCAATCGATTGGACCGCTGCAACCTATGGCACCCCAGATATCCAAAGTTTTGCATCACATACTGGAATGAAACATGGAGGATTCTTCTTAGGGTTCCAAAAATTTGAATATTTAACGACACATCTTACAGAAGCATTAAAACCTGGATTCAAATACAGATGTAGTTTTCACATTCGTCCAGACACAAGGGCTCCATATTATGCAATTGATCAATTTGGAGTATATTTTCAACAAGGCTTGCCAAATTATCCACAAGCGTTACCTCTAAGTCAGTTGAAACCTTATTTTGAAACACCAGATGGAGAGCATATTGCGACAGATAGTTATAAAAATTACAACTTTGAATTCACGGCCTGTGGAGGAGAAGATCATATAGTGCTTGGCGTTTTTCACCCATTGGCTGGCAACGATACTTTATTCATCGGTAAGACAAGACAGTTTCCGCAAACAAGTATTCCCATTTATTATCTGATTGATGACGTTTCTCTTGAACTTATAGAAAAAAATAACAGTAATCATTATCCTAATGAAATCAGTTATTGTGAAGGTCAAAACATTAAAATTGTACCAATAGATAGCTTCGACTATGATGATATCATATGGAGTACAGGTGATAAAACAAAATCCATTGAAGTTAAAAATATTGACTCAGTTTGGGTTAAATATCAGATCAAGGGAACATGCTATAATATAATTGAAGGTATAAAATTAAAAAAAATAGAAGCGGAAAATTTAAATATTTCTGGAGACACATTTTTTTGTCCGGGAATAGGAACAAAGCTCACAGCGGATTGTAATACCTGTACTGACTTTTTATGGAGCACAAATGAAAGCTCAAAATCTATTGTGGTGAAATCAAGCGGAGCTTATATTGTCAATGCTAAATGGGAATGCGGTGAACTTAGTTCCAAAATTAGCGTAAAAGAAATTGAACCTGTTGGAGTTAATATATCCTTGAGTGGAGATATTTGTGATCCAAATGGCATTCAGTTAAAAGCTGACTTCACTAAAAATTCCTCTTGTGGTCAATTGGTATGGAATACTGGCGACACTGGAGAAATTATTAAAGTAAAAATACCCGGAAATTATTCAGTGGCCTCTAATTGTATATGTGGAAACTCATCCACTTCCATCTTAGTCAAAGCTTGTGAAGGTCAAATAATTAAATTTCCAAACAGCTTCTTCTCAAAAAGTGAAAATCAAGAAAACAGATCATTCAAACCCTTCATTAATAGTGGATATGAAGAATTCATTGAAAAATATTCTTTAAAGGTTTATAATCGTTGGGGAAAAAAAGTATTTGAAACAAAGGATTATACTCATGCGTTTATACCAGAGGAATCTGCTCCTAGTCAGACTTTTGTTTTTATAGCAGAATTAGAATTTAAATCAGCAATTGGTCTTCCTTTACAAAAAATTAAAGGAGATGTGAGCTTTATTAAATAAATCATCATAAAAAACTAAAAATATAAATTATGAATCTAATGAATCATCATGCTTTGGTGTGTGGCGCAAGTAAAGGAATCGGCAAAGCCATTGCCATTGAAATGGCAAAATATGGTGCCTCCATTACTTTGGCTGCAAGAAATATCGAGGCATTGCAGCAATTAGCTCATTCATTGCCTAAAATTTCGAATTCTCAAGATCATAATTTTGTAGTGGTTGATTTTCAAAATCTTGAGGATGTCAAAAAAAAAATACACATGGCTGCATTATCAAAGCCATTTGACATCCTTATAAATAATACAGGTGGGCCAGCAGCAGGACCAATTCAATTTGCACAAACTGAAGAATTCTCAAGCGCTTTTGCACAGCACCTTTTATGTAATCATATCCTTGCTCAAGCATGTATTCCATTTATGAAAGAAAAAGCCTATGGTCGTATTATCAATATTATTTCTACCTCAGTTAAACAACCACTAGACAATCTTGGTGTCTCGAATACTATCAGAGCCGCTGTGGCTAATTGGGCAAAGACATTGTCAAATGAATTGGCAGAACATCATATTACAGTAAATAATATACTCCCTGGAGCCACAAAAACCGAAAGGCTTGAATCGATAATTGAAAAAGAATCTATATTAAAAAATAAAACTAAAGCAGAAGTCGAAACAATGATGAAAAATGCAATTCCTATGAAACGATTTGCTGAGCCAGCAGAAATCGCTCAAGCTGTATGTTTCTTGGCATCTCCAATGGCTAGTTACATTACTGGTATTAATCTTCCTGTAGATGGAGGAAGGACAAAATCGCTTTAAGTTTTGAATTCTTTAAACAGGAATACAGCCCATTAGTGTTATATTAGGCTGTCATGAATCAATAGAATTAATATTTGAGACAGGAAGCTGAAAGAAAAAAGTGGTTCCCACATTAATTTGGGATTGCAACCATATTTTACCACCAAATCCTTCAATAATTCTTTTACAAGTAGAAAGACCAATGCCAAAACTCTGTTCGTCAGAATTGTCAATTTTTTTGAATGGTGTGAAAATAAAATCAAAATAATCTTCAGCAATCCCAATACCATTATCTGTAATAAACACTGTTATAAAATCTAGCTCGCTCTTTGGACTAACACCAATTTTAATAAATGGACTCACCCCTTTTTTAGAATATTTTAAAGCATTTGAAATGATATTATAGAATACTTGACTAACTAAAAGTTTATCACAAAAAACTATTTCATCAGAATGCTCATAGACAATTGTGCCATTTGAATTGCTCAATAATTCAAGACAATTCTCTTGAACTAAATTATACAATTCATTCAATGATATCAAATCAAACTTGATTGAGCCATCAATAATTGACAAATTGAAAATATGTTGAATCATATTATTCATACGTTTTGAACTAGAGTTGATCCGATTTAACTGCTCTGTTGAAGTTGCATCAAGCCGACCTGCTGTTGAATTCAATAAATCCAATGAAAATTGCTCAATTGATTTAAGTGGTTCCTTCAATTTTGATGACAATTTCTTGGCCAAGTCCAATAAATCTTGGTTTGATTTTTCCAATTGGTTATTCGCTATACTTAATGAATCATTTATATTCTTAATATTCTCATTTTTTTCGAGCAATTGTTTTGATTGACCTTTATGCAACCAATAAAGCGAAATAAATAATAGAAGAGAAATGAACAATGCAATAAAAATATAATAAATAAAGTTAAATGTCTGAATTTCCGCATTTAACATTTTTTTATTTGCCAATTCAATATCAGAAAAGTCCTTGTCTATTTTCTTAAAATTATGCTCTAAATCAGATCTAAGAATAAAGGCAGCATCATTATTTTGGGCTTCATTTACTTCCGTTTCAATGAATTTATTTAAATAATATGTTGCCTCTTTCTTCAATCCTCTATTTGAATATGATTTATAAAGCATATCATAAAACTTTAACCTCAATACTTGAAGTTGCGTGGTCGTATGTGCCAATCCCAACAAAGAGGAATTTATAGCACCTTCGTAATCCAATTCACTTAATTTAAATCGAGCTTCTACTAATTTATACTTTGCCAAGACCTCGCCTCCAAACTGATTCTCACTTTGCAATTTCTCTAGTATTTTCATTTGCTCGTTTGCCTTTTCATGTTCCTTAAGCTCTAGATATAATTTAGCTAAATTTATATGAGAATACATTAAATACATGGGATGGTTTGCTTTATTTACTATTTTAAAAACTAATTCAGAATAAGTTTTTGCTTCATTATATTTCTTTAACTCAAGCAATGATGTCACTAAGTTATTCAAATACAATGCCTCAATCCTATAATTTTTATGACCATGTACTAATGCATATGCCTTATGAAAATGAAAAACAGCTTTAGCTGGCAGTTCGATATCCATAAATATCACACCAAGATTATTGTGCGCTCTAGACTCTTCTTGAATATTGCATGAAAAATCCAAATACTTCATACCAAGATAAATACACTCTGCTGCTTTAGGCAAATCAATGTTTCGATACAATGTAGATAGACTGATATAACAGTAACCTAACATAGAAAAATCATTTACAGATGAAAAATAATTCATAGCTTTACTCATTTCAGCTATTGCGCTGTCCCTTTTTTCAAAACCAAGTAAAGATGAACGTCTAAAATTAAGTGTAGCAATCCATCTTCTGTTTTTACTCAGAACAGCAATGTCTTGATATTTTTTAAGGTAGATTGCAGATGAATCTACTTTAAAAGTTGCCATGTAATTTAAACAATTTTTAATATAAAATTCAAGTTTTCCTTCAGAAGCAAAACAAGATTCAATCATAGGTTCAAGAGCATGTAATCTTGAAAAATAATTAAAATGCAAATCAATTTTATATGCCTTTACAATTTTTGAAATATTGAGTAGCCTCTCATTGTACAAATTAGTTGTATCCGCGACTTCATTAAATAAACTATCCAAATTTTGAGCTTCCATTTTCATACTTGGACAGAATACTAACAATGTATACAATAATATGTTCTTAAAGCTATTCATTTATTATTTTCCTAAATTAACTTGATCCCTTTCTAATCGAGGAAAAGAGTTTTGCAACAATAAATTAATCGTATCACTCATCTCAGTGGAATCATTTATAATTGTCTGTAATTTTCTCATTTCATCTTCATTCAGCTTTTTCTTATTTGCTTTTAAAATAATATTAGAATATCCAAGTATTGTAACTAGAGGATGATTTAAATCATGTGCAATAATTTTTGAAAAATATTTCAAATCAGCATTTGATTTTTCTAGATTAATTATACTTTTTTGTAAGGCTTGATTTGCCGTCTCCAAAGTCACTTGAACCTGATTCAACTGAAGAGCATATCTTTTTTTCCGATTGTAAATAGTATATGCAGCAAAACAGATATATCCTAATATTGAACTCAAAATAAAAAATATTGCAATTTTATATTTAGTATCCAAAACTGCTTTTCTATGCTTATTAACAGAGGCAATATTAGCTTCATGCTTTATCTGTTCAATTTTTGCAAAATGTCTTTCCATTTGAATAAAAGCACTTCTCTTATCTGTCATTGTCCGAAATATGGTTCGAAATTTATTCATATAATTTATAGATTCATCCAAGTTATTCAAATTATAATAGGCTTTATACAATAATCTATAAGCGCCGCATTTAAACTCATCATTCAATATTTGTTCTTTTCCATTTAGACTCTCAAGCGCAAACCGAATCGCATTTGAATAATTTTGCTTTTTAAAATATAATTCTGCCAATCCAAATAGTGATGCTGATATATTAATGGGCTCAGCCTGAAGTTTAAATTGCTCGGTAACGTTTGCAAATTTTTGTTCAGCCAAATCAAATGAATCGATTCCTAAATAATAGTAGCCATAAAAATAATCTATTAATGTTCTACTTCGCTTATTTACAAGGTGCTTATCACTTTCATTGTATAGAGATAATATTTCATTTAATTCTGAATGCTGATTTAATTTAAAGTATGATTCCATAGTTCTCAATAAAACCACTTCTTTCATACTATCATATGGTAGACTATTTAGCTTATAAATCTTCAATGCTTCATGCAAATAAGCTTGACCCAAACAATATTCTCCTATTTCAAAATTCAAAACTGCTATATTGTAATATGTTTTTATAACATTTTCATAATCATGCCCTTGTTTAAAATTTTGCAGTTCATTAAAATAAGTTTCCAAAATTGACTCAAAAGTTCGGGTATCTAAATCATGATCAAGGTCTTTAATGGGTAGAAAAGTTTGCTCATTACTCCTGTTGTATATATTTGAATCGGGATTGTAGCCACTACAATAGCCAGTTCTATTTAGCAATAAATTAAATATTAACAACAGTGCCGAAGTTGTAAATTTCATGATGCAAATAAAAATATATACATGTAAAATCTCCTAAAAAAGGTGTTGCGGAGAAAATTTGAATGTAAATCTACATCTAAATTGATTTAAAACAAAATAATTTTCCGATTTTAAGCCATTTTTGACTATTTTTACAATAAATACATTCTCAAACACAATGATCTGAGATAGTCAGATGATCTAAGCCAACAAACAAAACACTAAAGGATGGCTTTGAGTATTGGATTAAGTAGAAACTTAGGTTTAGAATTCCATTTCACCATAATCCTGATGATATTTCTTATTTTTGCGCAATTTTGAAATATGACTTTAATACAATCGATTATTATTGCAATTATAGAAGGAATCACCGAATTTCTCCCTATTTCATCAACAGGGCATATGATAATTGCTTCAACTTTGATGAAAATCAACAATGATGAATTTGTTAAAACATTTGAAATTTGTATACAGATCGGGGCAATAATGGCGATTATGCTCATGTATGTTAAAAAATTTCTTTCTGGGCTTAATATTTACTTCAAATTAATGGTTGCTTTTCTGCCTACTGCAATAATTGGTTTCTTAGCTTATGACATTATAAAATCATATTTATTCAATCCAATTGTAGTAGCAACTTCATTGATTCTCGGTGGCATCATTTTAATATTTATAGATCAAAAAGTTGAAAATCAACAAACAACAGTTCTTGAAATAGAAAGTATTTCTTACAAAAATGCATTTCTTATTGGTTTATTCCAATGTATCTCCATGATCCCAGGCATATCAAGAGCTGCAGCAACGATCATTGGTGGTATATTTAATGGTTTAAATAAAAAACAAGCAACAGAATTTTCATTTCTACTTGCAGTTCCTACTATGCTCGCTGCATCCTCTTATGATCTACTCAAAACCAATATTCATTTCAACTCACAAGAAATAATGATCTTAGGTCTAGGTTTAGTCATTGCTTTTGTAACGGCTTGGATTACTGTGAAGTTCTTTTTAAAATTTATATCACACTATGGATTTAAACATTTTGGATATTATAGAATAGTGATAGGAATAATATTCCTGCTATTTATAAAACAACTATAATTATTAAACTGAATTGGCAAAAGAACAATTTGTAAATATTGGAAATCACAGTCTAAAATTATCAAATTTAGACAAAATTCTCTTCTCAAATCCAAACATAAGTAAAGCAGAATGGATTCAATATTATTATAAACATTCTAAAATATTTCTGGAACTCAATAGCAAAAGAGCACTTAGTCTTATTAGATTTCCTGATGGCATTTCAGGTACAAAATTTTACACTAAAAATGCGCCCGATTTTACACCTGATTTTATTGAAAAAAAAAGTATAGGAGACATCAATTATTTGATTGCTAACAATGTTGAAGATCTTATTTGGTTTTGTAATTTAGCAGCTCTTGAAATACATATGATGCCTCTAAGATTTCCTGAGTCAAAAGCTGATTTCTTCATTTTCGATTTAGACCCACCTGTTGATTTGCCTTTTTCAAATACAAAAGCTTTGGCTATACTTTTAAAAAAATTTCTAGAAAATTATAATTATCATCCACTGATCAAAACATCAGGTTCAAAAGGGCTACACATTTTTGTTCCTATATTACTTGAATATAATACTGAACAAATCATCCAAACCTGTAATGAGCTCACAAAAGAATTTGTAAATCAATATCAAGATCTATGCACTAGCTTTTTAAGAAAAGACAAACGAGATCATAAAATTTTCATTGACATCAATCGCAACCACAACAGTCAAACCATAGTCTCCCCTTATAGTACACGCGCTATATCTGGTGCTCCAATATCGATGCCTTTAAGATGGGAGGATATAGACACGTTGGAGTCCAGTCAATATTATACTATCTTTAATATTGATGATTATCATCAAAAATATGGATATGCGTGGAAAAATTATAGTGAGCTTAGAAGTCCACTACATTTATTTCGTACTCAGGCTCCTATTGATCTGAATAAAAAAACAGAAACGGCATCGAAGCCTATGGCAGAAAAAATTGAACTAATAGAAAAAACAAAAATCAAAAAGCGCTTTGCATTGCAGCTCTCTAGTAAAAACAACTTTGAATATATCTTATCAATTGAAACAGACAAAGGCTTAGAGTCCTGGAGAATACCAAAAGGAATTCCACAAGAAAATTCATTAAAAAGACTTGCGATAAAAAACATCGAAATTTCCTCTGAACTAATCCTTTTTGAAGAATCAAATCCAGAATATCATTCTGGTTTAATTTGGTTAATGGATACAGGAATATATAATCAAGAATTTAAAGCAAATAAAAATTTTACCATTAATTTCTCAGGTAAATTGCTTTCAGGAATCGTACAGTTCAATTATATTGAAAATGATCAATGGCTTATTGAGAAAAAAAATAATTTTATCGACTATTCACAAGCCATTGATAACAAACATATGTTAGCAATCGCAACTCAAGAAATCCCTGATTCAAAATTATACCAATTTGAAATAAAGTGGGATGGCATTAGAGTCTTTATATTTATTAATAATAAATCAGTCAAAATTATTAGCAGAGGAGGCAGAGATATTACAAAACAATTTCCTGAATTGCACTCCTTAAATGAAAACATTGCTTTTGAATCAATGTGTATAGATGCAGAAATAGTGAGCCTTGATGATCATGGCAAACCAGTCTTTGCAAATATTATAAGTAGACTTCATTCTAAATCTTCAATATCGCTTGGAGAAAAAATAAAAAAGTATCCTGCAGTAATTTATGCCTTTGATATTATCGAATTAGATGGATTAAACATTACTGAATTCCCACTGACCAAAAGAAGAGAACTTCTACAAAAAGGAATAACTGTAAATGCCACACTGCGCTTTAGTGATTCATTTGAAGATGGTCAGCTGTTATATGATGCTGTAAAGAAAATGGACCTAGAAGGTATTATAGCTAAAAGAAAAACAAGCAATTACGTCTTTAATACTAGATCTGCAAACTGGTTAAAATTTAAAACAAGAAATAAAGCAGAGTGCTTTGTCATAGGTTACACAATAGGCGAAGGTGATAGAAATACTACATTTGGATCTTTATATGTAGCTGTGATAGAAGATGGGAAATTTGTATACCGAGGCAGAATAGGGACAGGATTTGATCAAATCAAACTAACATTCCTCATTGAAATTTTTAATGGCATATCTAAAGTAAAAAAACATCCTTTATATAGTCAAATCGTAGAAGAAAATGAAAGCTACTGGCTTTCTGAATGTCCTTGGATTCAAGTACAATATGCATCCCTTACACCCAATGAAACATATAGAGAAGGGGTCTATATTCGATTGATGGATGACATTGATTATGTTCCAATAACAAACTTGGAATAATTATTGTAAAATATAAAAAACAAATCAGTAGATAGATGAAATCAATTTGGAAAGGACATATTCAGTTTAGTTTGGTCACGATACCAATCCAAGTATTTAATGCGGTAGAAAACGACACACAAATCAGTTTTAACCAACTACACAAGACAGACAATGGAAGAGTGTCATATAAAAAAGTATGTAAAAAATGCGATCAAGAATTAGTAGTGGACGATATAGTCAAAGCATATGAATACTCTCCAGAGCAATATGTGGTCATTCAAGATGAAGATTTCGATAAAATAAAACTGAAGAGTACTAGAGCTATTGAAATAAATCATTTTGTAGAACTAAGTGACGTACACCCTACACGATTTGAATCAGTCTATTATATTGGACCAAATGGTGATATTGCAAAAAAGACATTTCAACTTTTAGTTCAAACTTTGACAAAAAGTCAAAAAGCTGGTGTAGGGAGAATTGTCCTTAGAGACAGAGAAGATATGATTTTACTTGCAGCTCATGGCAATGGATTAATTATGTATAAACTCCGATTTCCCGATGAAATCAGAAAAATAAATGATGTCCCTGATTTAGAAGAAAGTCCTGTTGATGAGTCTCAATTAAAACTTGCAGAAACACTTGTGGATTCACTCAGTACAAGCTTCGATAAATTAAATTTTAAAGATAGATATCGCGATGCTTTGAATGAAATCATCGACGAAAAAATACGAGGCAATAATACATTTAAAGCCGAGCAAAAAATAGAATCCACTCCTGCAGTAGATATCATGACTGCCCTTAAACAAAGCATCGAAGCTGCAAAGGAAAAGAAAATTGGAGCTTAAAGATGATACTAAAAATGCTCAGCTGGAATATACTCCAAGGAGGTGGTTCGAGAATCAATGATATCATTAAATCATTGATGGAAATTAATGCAACGATTATTGGACTAAGTGAATTCAAAAATAATAATGGAGGAAACGCATTGCGATATTCACTACTCCGAGAAGGATGGATTCATCAATGCACTGGGCATAATAATCCAGAGAATAATACTGTTTTTATTGCATCTAAAATCCCATTCGAACTACAACTCCCTGCTTCTGATTTAAGCGAGTTTCAAGATCAAATCATTAAAGCTCGTTTTCCTGCGTTTGATTTCTACCAATGCTATTTTCCACATAAAAAAGAGCATCAACTTTTCCAAACACTTTTCAAAGAACTAAAAAACGAAAAAGCTGCTATTATCATGGGAGATTTGAATACTGGGAAAAATTTAATCGACCAAGCTGCTCATTCTTTTTGGTATGCTAAAGAATTCATGAATTTAGATCAATACAATTGTAGAGATGCATTTAGATTGCTCCATGGAGACATCCAAGAATTTTCTTGGTATAGCCACAGTAAGCAGGGATATCGCTATGACCATTGTTTCATTAGCGATGAGATAAGGCCTATCCTAAAATCATGCTATTATCTGCATCATTATCGCGAACAAGGACTTTCAGATCACTCTCCTATGATCCTTGAATTATCCTAATGTTTATGGAATCTTAAAAGTTTAACTTCCAAATCAACTCTTTATACTTGTTGACATCAGTGTCTGTCCCCTTTGCACAATTCACCGCTCTTTCAATAAAAAATTTTGCATCAGTTTTTTCATTCAAATCATAAAGGCATTTCGATTTCAAATAATTTAAATTACACATTTCTGGTGCTTTACACTCAGGCTTTGCCAATTCATCATCGATCCATTTACTAATTTGCCAATAAAGTTTTTCATTTTTAGGAAAATCAAGTAATGTTTCTAAAATATAGACATCGCCTTTTATACTTGACTTTTCTCTGGTTAATAATTTTTCGCATATCGAAATAGCTTCATCAACTTTTGACTCTTCCAAAAGCAATTTCACTTCAGTTTCCCATAGAAACATATCAGGATTAGGACTATAATCTATCGCAACCATTTGTGATTTCACTTCTCGCAATTTTTTCAAATCCCAATTTTTTGCTTCCTTGCTGGACAAAGATTTTGTCATGATATTCTTTAACGCTTCCTTCTCCCTACCTTGATATTTACCTTCTTCAAAATTCACCATACTGTCTCGATGTTCTAACCAATATTTATAGAATCCGTTTTCTATCGAATTCACATTTGATCGCATGGTCAAATAACTTTTTTTAGTGTTCAATTGATTCTTAGGAAATTGTAAAAAAATCTCATCTGCAATTAGCCCAACCATACTATCCTTTTTCAATAATTGCAGATATGCCGAATACGCTACTAAAGTATTTATCGACCTATTCCCTGACTTATATTTTCTCTCGACATTCTCTACCCTCATATTACTATCCAATGCTGTATGCCCAATATCTACTATAGCCTTTACCTCTGGTGGTGGTACAGCAAAATGAACCAACTTTTTATTTCCATCAAAGAAAAAAAAGACTGGCACACCTGGTGGCTTTAATCCAGCTTGATTTATAAAATTCTGCTCTTCATCAGAAATTTGATCTACGTTGAGCTTATAATTAATAAAATTTGGGTTATAGAAATTTGCCACAGCTGGATTTGCAAAATGTATTGAGATTGCTTGACATATATGACAGGTCTGACTATAATAATCTAAAAATAAAATTTTATTTTCTTGTTTAGCCTTCAAAAATGCCGAATCGATATTGCTTTCAAAAACTACCTTTTGAGCACTGAGAATATTACAGAATAGGCTTGCCCAGATAGAAATAAATAAATACAAGTCTCTATACATGATAAATAGTTATCAGCTAAAAACACAAATTCATAATGAATGTTTAGGCCAGCAAATTTTAGTTATGAAACGTTATAGAAGAATTTAAATAAATTAAGTGAATTCTTACAGATTTGCAACTGAATTTTCGAAATAAATACAAATTGTTGCATATTTATCCCGCTATATTTTAACAAAGATTTAAATACCACAATTAAAGCCTTTGAGACTCGGATTTATTATTTGCATTTAAACTTCTTATAGATACAATGAAATAATTTACATTTTTTTCGCCATATTCAGATTGAAGAACTATTTTTACATTCAATTAACTTATAAATATGAATATATCTGATACTCTAAGAAAATTCTATGGATATGATGATTTTCGTCCACTTCAAGAGGAGATCGTAGAGAATATAATTACAGGGAATGATGCATTTGTATTGATGCCTACAGGTGGAGGCAAGTCAATATGCTACCAAATCCCAGCACTACACCGCAAAGGAATTGCAATCATTATTTCTCCATTAATAGCTTTAATGAAAGATCAGGTCATGGCGCTCAGACAAAATGGAATTCCATCTGCCTTTATTAATTCAAGTCTCCATCATTCAGAGATAAATAATATTGTCAGCCAATGTATTGAAGGTAAAATTAAGCTCTTGTACTTATCACCAGAGACACTCATAGTACAAAAAGAAAATTTACTGAATCAACTAGACATCTCACTTTTCGCGATAGATGAAGCGCATTGTATAAGTGCTTGGGGACATGATTTTCGCAAAGAATATACTCAACTTGGTTTTTTAAAAATTAAATATCCACACATTCCAATTATTGCCTTGACAGCAACGGCAGATAAAGTAACACGAAACGATATTTTAAAGCAATTAAATATAGAAAATGCAAAACAGTTCATTGCCTCATTCGACAGACCCAATCTTCATCTAAAAGTAGTCAAAGCAGCTCCAGAACAAGCGAAGATTGATAAGATTATTGAACTCTATCACAAGTATCCCAATTCCTCAGGAATCATCTATTGCCTATCGAGAAAGTCGACTGAAAAAATTGCGTTAAAATTGCAAGAGAAAGGAATCTCATGTAAAGCATATCATGCAGGTCTAGATAGTTTTGAAAGAACAAAAGTGCAAGATGAATTCAGTGGCGATAAAATCAAATTGGTCATTGCTACCATTGCATTTGGTATGGGAATAGATAAATCTGATGTGAGATATATCGTTCACTTTAATCTACCAAAAACAATAGAGTCATACTATCAAGAAATAGGACGGGCTGGAAGAGATGGTCAAGCTGCCGAGACAATATTATATTACAATCTTGCTGATCTCATCATCCTACGCAAATTTGCAGAAGAAAGTGAACAGTCGGAATACAATATTGAAAAACTAAGATTCATGCAGCAATATTGTGAGGCTAGTCATTGTAGAAGAAAAATATTGATCAATTACTTTAATGAAGCAATGTCTCATGATTGTAACTATTGCGATGTCTGTGAGAATCCACCAAAATTTATCGATGGTACAGTCTTGGCTCAAAAAGTTCTGTCTGCCATAGTGAGAAGTGGTCAACAAGAAGCGAGCACCATGATCATCAATATACTGCGAGGCTCAAACAATAAAGAATTAATTCAAAAGAATTATGATAGAATTAAAACGTTTGGAGCTGGTAGAGATTTAAGTTATGAAATATGGCAATCTTACATCCTCCAATTCATCCAACTAGGCGTGATAGAGCCCGCGTATGATGAAAATTTTGCTCTCAAAGTGGGCAATTTTGGAAACGAAATATTACAAGGAAAACGAGAAATCCAACTTACGACACCAGAAATTTATTCTACTAAAAAGAAAAAAAACACAGTCGAAAAAAAAGAACTCCCGGAAAAAGATGTTCGGTCTCCATTTGAATATAACAAAATACTTTATGAAGCATTGAGTGATAAACGGAAAGAAATTGCAGCTAATTTAAAACTTCCAGCCTTTATTGTTTTTACCAATAACTCATTGAAGGAAATGTGCGAAAAGATGCCACAGGATGAACAAGAATTCCTCAGCATTTCAGGTGTATCTCACAACAAATTTCTACAATACGGACAAGAATTTATAGAAATTATAAATGCATTCGCCCAGAGCAATCCTCAAAAGAAACAAATAAAAGAAGTTCGAATTAATTCTACAAAAACTCCAAAGAATATTGAATTATCAGATGAATTTTTAGGTCAAGTATTAAATGAAATGCGCTCTAACAAAATACCATTAAGTCATGTCCTAGCGACCAAAATCCTATTGGATCATCATACAATACAATCTGATCCGAATCTGCGAAGTCTAAGCTTTTATGGTTCTATGAAAGAGAATTACAAATACAACGAACTTTTGAAACTAGTAAAACAATTTTATACAAAACATATATATTCAAATTTGGACGAAGAAGTTCAACAATATTTTTCAAAAGAAAAGTTTAATCATATTTCTGAATCTCGTTGGGCATCAATCCAAAATCAAATTGACCAAATCCCAATAGAAGAAAATCAAGCTGAGTATATCAAGGAATTCAGACTAAAACATAAAAGATCCCACTGTCCTTGGACTCAAGATGAATTGGATATATTCAAAGAAATCACAGAAGCCTGTAATGATCTACCATTGATCTCTCAAGTATTGGGTCGCAGTGAAGGCAGTATTATAGCTGCTTACAAAAATGAATTGAAATTAAAATTTCTTGCCAATCAAACAGATTAAAAAAATGCTACTAACGAATTAATTTTTTATTAAAAATCAAATCGCCATTTGTATCAAAAATAGCTAACATAAATACTTTTCCAGCAGCCGGATTTATAGACAAATTGATTTCTGCTTGGATAGCATTAATTTGCTTATTAAAAACTTCTGAGCCATTTTCTGAATAAAGTAAAACTTTAATTTCTTTCAATTGATCCAGATTATTAATGTGAATATCGCTTCCATTATTATCAAAAAAAGCATCAAATCGATTCACTTTTTGCTTGTCGATTCCAAGAATCGGAGGGTTTGTTCTGTACTGTACCAATGATATATTCTCTGCAGAATCCAGATTGCAAACTAGCAAAGCGCCTTTAACATTGTTGGTCAAAAAAGCACTCGATTTGCTAGGCAAACGTGATCCAAAAAGATCTCCTATTAAAGGACCTGCTACAGCAGTTATATCGACCCATCCAACAAATGCAAGTTTTGCTTCAATCTTGCTCACCGTTGTACTTACTCTATCTTCTAATAACACATCCCAATCCTTGCCTGACAACTTTAATGTACCCCATCCTTTGACAGCTTTATCTACAGTAACCGTATTCTTTAATCGAAATGAATCTGCAGGAAATTGAGACGCTAAAGAATCGGGTAAGAAATCGCTTCCAACAGTGATCGTAAAACTGTAGTTTGATGAAAATGCACTATTGAAAGTATAAGGAGATTTTTGGATGATGTAAGGTTTTGAATACACAGTCGCGCCAGTTGGGATAGGAAATCCAGCGCCTCCACCTGCTCCGATTGGAATAAAATATCCCAATTCTTCAAAATTAACAGCTGTATTGCGATAATAGCGCTCTTGGAATCCTTGACGCTGCATGACGTTTGCATTGGGGAATGAACTGAAACCAGCACCAGTTGAAGGATTTCTGTATACTTCAGAACGTCTTCCATGATTCTTTGCTCCACTGAAATCCCAAGTTTGATTAGCCGATCCTACTGGTCTAGTCGAGCCGATATAAGTTGCTGTATCAATATTATATACTAAAGAATCTCCACTTGAATAAAAGACACTACTATTAAGTGTTACTTGCGCATTTATCATTGAAAAAAATGATAATGCAAAAAATAAAAATCCTAAAAAATTATATTTCTTCATGACTCAAATGTTTGTAGTTGTACAAAGTTATAATATTCTCCTTGCTTTTCAATTAAATCTTCATGTTTTCCGCTTTCCACAATGTTTCCTTCTTTTAAAACGATGATTTTATCAGAATTTTTAATTGTAGAAAGTCGATGTGCGATGACGATAGCTGTCCGATTTTCTAACACCTTGTTCATCGCCTGTTGCACTATTTTTTCAGAAGCTGAATCTAGTGCTGAAGTTGCTTCATCAAGAATCATAATCGGTGGATTTCTGTACATCGCTCTAGCAATGGTCAATCGTTGTCTTTGACCACCACTAAGTTTTACTCCTCGATCTCCGATGACATGAGCTAATTGCTCATTAGTTTCTCTGACAAAATCTGCAGCATAAGCCAACTCTAAAGCTTCCCATATTTTTTCGTCACCTTGATCAGGCATTCCGCACAGAATATTATTTTTAATAGTATCATTAAATAATATCGCTTCTTGAGTCACGATGCCTATTAACTTTCGCAAGTCTGGCATTTTAATTTTCCTTATGTCTATACCATCAATTTCTACCTTTCCTGAATTAACATCATAAAATCTTGCCAACACATCAACGATAGTAGTTTTTCCAGATCCTGAACTTCCTACAAGAGCTATTGTCTCCCCTTTATTGACATCAAAACTTATTGAATTGAGCACTTGTGTTTGTGTATTCGGATAGGTGAAACAAACATCCTGGAAAGAAATTTTAGAAACCAATTCAGTTTTCGAAATAGCATTGGGATCATCTTGGATGGTCTCTTTAACTTGCATCACTTGCTCTATTCGTTCAAGCGCTGCCATTCCTTTTTGAATATTAAAATAAGTAGCTGATAATGTTTTAGATGGTTCGATGACATTAAAGAAAGCATAGATGAATGCTAGAAAACTAGCCCCTTTTATTTGATCTGAAAATACCAATGTCGCACCATACCAAAGTAAAATAGCTACTACAACTATACCAAGAAATTCAGACAATGGTGGTGCCATCTCTCTTCTTCTATTGATATTGATAATTAAGTTTTTATACTTATCCAAAATACCTAGAAATCGATCTTTAATATATGGCTCGCTTCCAAATGCTTTGATTACTCTTATTCCTCCCAATGCTTCTTCTTGAATAGACACCAATTCTCCAAATTCAGCTTGAGCTTGAAATGCTCTTCTCTTTAATGACCTAGATATCCCACCAATGATAAAAGCAGTAATAAATAAAAGAATCACCACAAATAAGGTAAGCTTTGCACTCGTATAAAGCATAAATGATATGGATCCAATTATGATTAGCGGGTCTTTAACCAATGATTCTAAAGTTGATAATAAAGTGGATTCCACTTCAGCAACGTCCGATGTCATTCGTGAAATCAAATCTCCTTTTCTTTCTTCAGAAAAATAAGATAGCGGCAATCTCAAATATTTTTGAAATAAATTTGATCTAGTCTCTCTTAGTATCCCTGCTTTCACAGGAGTGATAAAATAGATACCAGAATAGCGAAATAAATTCTTTAAAAAGAAAACGCCAATCACAATAACACAAACCAAACTAATGGCATTTTTTCGATCAGTTGAAGCTATCCAACTTGAGAATTGATATTTAATATTTTGAATGTGATCGGCTATCGAATATAAATGAGCGGGCTGATTCTCTATGCAAATTTCTTTTTGAAAAAGCATATCGAATAATGGTATTATTACAGGAATACTGACCACAGTAAATATTGCGGTGAGAAAGTAACTTATCATGTATAGAATCACATTTTTCTTGTAATTCTTGACCTGACTTATATATCTAAAAAATAAATTCAATGCTTATTTTCAGAAAATAATTTTATTCGTTTGGTTTTCCCATATTGAAAGTATTCAAAAATCCAGTATGAAAATTCCCTTTTCTAAAATCTTCATTTTTCATCAAGAGCTTATGAAATGGCAAAGTGGTTTTTACTCCTTCTACAATAAATTCATCCAATGCTCTTTCCATTTTAGTAATACACTCCTCTCGGGTCTGAGCCTTGCAAATTAATTTTGCAATCATGGAGTCATAATATGGGGGAACAGTGTATCCAGCATAAACATGTGTATCTACACGAACCCCATGACCTTTTGAAGTGTGTAGTGAAGTAATTTTTCCTGGACTGGGACGAAAATCAGCATACACATCTTCAGCATTTATGCGTACTTCAATAGCGTGGAGATTCGGATAATAATTCTTTCCTGAAATAGGAATTCCAGCAGCTACTTTTATTTGTTCTTTGATCAAATCATGATCGATTACTTCTTCGGTAACGGGATGCTCTACTTGAATTCTTGTATTCATTTCCATGAAATAAAAATTCCGATATTTATCTACAAGAAACTCTATCGTCCCTACCCCTTCATAGTTGATAGCCTCACCTGCTGCAATGGCTGCATTTCCCATTTTTTCTCTCAATTCTGGAGTCATAAATGGTGAAGGACTTTCCTCTACAAGTTTTTGATGTCGACGTTGTATGGAGCAATCTCTTTCGGAGAGATGTACCACTTTTCCAAATTGATCACCTACGATTTGGAATTCAATATGTCGTGGTTCCTCGATATATTTTTCAATATACATACCATCATTTGAAAAGGCAGCCTTTGCTTCCGTTCGTGCAATATTCCACAAATCTTCAAATTCCTCTTCATTGCGGACAATACGCATACCTCTTCCTCCCCCTCCAGCAGTTGCTTTCAAGATTATCGGATAGCCTATCTCATTAGCTATTTTATGTCCTGTAGCTAAATCTTGCAAAAGACCTCCTGAACCTGGCACAACTGGAACACCAGCTTTGATCATAGTCTCTTTTGCAGTAATTTTATCACCCATCTTTCGGATTTGATCCGGGGTTGGGCCTATAAATTTTATACCGTATTCTGTACAAATCTCAGCAAACTCGGCATTCTCAGCTAGAAAACCATAGCCGGGATGCACTGCATCAGCATTGGTTATTTCGACAGCTGCCATAATTTTAGGGATGCTTAAATAGGACTGAGAGCTAGCAGCTGGGCCAATACAAACAGCTTCATCTGCAAAGCGTACATGAAGACTCTCTCTATCCGCTGTACTATAAATAGCCACGGTCTTTATGCCCATTTCTTTACAAGTCCGTATAATCCTAAGCGCAATTTCGCCTCGGTTGCCAATTAATATTTTTTGAAACATATTGTAATAGCTTAAGCTTGAACTAAAAATAAAACTTGATCGTATTCTACAGGAGTAGCATCTTCAACCATAACTTTTACAATAGTCCCTTTTACTTCTGATTCGATCTCATTAAACAGTTTCATCGCTTCTATCATGCAAACCGTTTTGCCGATTTCAACAGAATCTCCAATCTGGACATACGGTTGCTTATCAGGACCAGCGGCTCTATAAAAAGTGCCTACCATTGGTGATTTGATCTGCAAATAATTGCCAGCTGGTTGTGATTCAGTCACTGAAGTAGCAGCTTGTGCCACAGTTGGCTCTGGCCTAGGAGCTTCAATGATAGCAGGCACCATCTGCTGTGTAGAATATTGAATCGGGAGCTGGTATGGCGATGAAGAAGATTCAATGACTTTTGTTTCTTTACCAGTCTTGATGGTAAGTTCCACCTCAGCATCCTTGAATTTGAAAACAGAAAGATCCGACTTGGATACCATTCTGATGAGTTCCTGTAATTCTTTAAAATTCATTGGTTTTTATTTTGCTCTTTCTAAATATTCACCGGTTCTTGTATCGATCTTCAATAATTCCCCTTCTTCTATAAAAAGTGGAACTTTAATAACTGCGCCTGTCTCTAAGGTTGCATTTTTCATTGCATTCGTTGCAGTATTTCCTTTAAAGCCAGGTTCTGTATAAGTCACGGTAAGATACACATGTTGTGGCAATTCTGCTGTTAATGGTAAATCTTTTTCTGCATGAAAGATGATTTCTATCTCCATTCCTTCTTTAAGGAACTCTCCATTTTCTATCATTTTATCGGAAACTGAGATTTGGTCAAAAGTCTCAGTATTCATAAAATTAAATCCAGCTTCATCCTTATAAAGGTATTGAAATTTTCTTCTCTCTACTCTTACTTCATTTAAAGTATGACCAGCGACCCAAGTATTCTCGTTTGTCCTACCAGTAGTCATACTCTTTAACTTAGTTCTTACGAAGGCATTTCCTTTTCCAGGTTTGACATGTTGAAATTCAACGATAACATAAATGTCATTGTTATATTCTATACACATACCATTCCTAATGTCTGATGTATTTGCCATTTTTCTTTATTTTTTTTAAAAATTTCTGCAAATATAAGTCCAAAGTACAATAAAAACACCAATTGAAATAAAAAAGGGCTTTCCACAATGAAAAGCCCTTTTAAAGTAAAATTCTTATATTTTTTTATCTTGGTACAAGATTGAATTCAGTTCTTCTATTCAGATACCTACCGTTTTCTGTCCTATTTTCTGAAATCGGTTTTGTTGCACCATATCCAGTATAACTCAGTCTCGATGGATCAATGCCCCTAGATATAAGGTATTCATAACATACCTTAGCCCTTTTCTCAGATAGATTGAGATTGAATGCAGGACTTCCTGTATTGTCTGTATGGCCGCCGATAGCCAAATTATAAGCATCATATTTGCGCATGACCTTGCCTATTTTATCTAATATTGAGAAAGATTCACTCTTTAATGTAGCCTTACCTAAGTCAAACTGCACAGCTCTCATTGCAAAATCCAAAACTTCTCTATCTTCTTTTTCTATTACTGGACAGCCTTTATTAGACGCTGGGCCTGGACTATTTGGACACGAATCCAGTTTATCTTGGATACCATCCCCATCTGTATCTGGACAACCTTTGTATTGTATTAAACCAGCAGTAAAAGGACACTCGTCTTGTTCGTCATCGATGCCATCATTATCAGCATCCTTTTTACTATCTGGACAGCCGCCTTTGGCTTTTGTCCCAGGCGTATTTGGACATCTGTCATCCTTGTCAGAAATTCCATCACCGTCACTATCTGGACAACCAAATAGATTAACTAACCCAGCTTTATCTGGACAATGGTCTGACTTATCTGGCACACCATCGCCATCAATATCAGAATCTGGACAACCCTTATTGGATAATGTTCCTTTCACATTTGGACATTCATCCTCATTATCTGATACACCATCTCCATCGCTATCAGGGCAACCATTTAATTCTTTCAATCCTTTAAGTTCTGGACAACTATCTTTATTATCTTCTATCCCATCTCCATCTGTATCTGGACATCCTGAAAATTTTGCCAATCCTGCTTGACTTGGACATAAATCCAATTCGTCTGGAATGCCATCACCATCAGAGTCAGGTTTCATCATTTGTGCTTCAGTTTTTTTGTCCATTTTTTTATTTCCAAGCATGTAGATAAAGCCAAATGAATGCTGTAAATGTGTCTCCCAATTCGAGACCGAAAGCCGGTAATCTGACTGCCAGTTTAAATAAACTTGAGGATGAACTTTAAAAGCCGCACCAATACCCAGTGGAACTTCTACAGCCAAATCTTTTTCCTTTGGTAAGATGACATTGACTCCGCCAAGTACATATGGCATGATCCATCTAGTTGGATTGTAAATTCCGTATTTACCTTGAGCTCCAACATAAGTATATGGTGTCTTGGAACAATTGACCAATGAATCTTGGTACACAGCGGCTCCTACAGGAATCGACAAGCTCAGATTTTGGGCAAAATTGCGAATATATGCTAATTCAAATCCATTCCTATATTCCTTGAAGGCTGTGGTACTTTTTCCTCTAAAAGTATTATAATCCATCAAAGTCTTACGGGCAACAATTCCATGCTTAAAATCATAAAACTGAGCGCTCATTATAGTTGGAACCGCCAACAAAATAAGGACGACAATGGTATATCGGTTCATAACTTTATTTTTTACACTAATTGGCAAATGTACGATTTTTTTTTAATATGTAACTCAGTAATTCTCATTTTTATAATATACTAAGATAATTTTAATATGCTGCTTTAGCGAATTTGAAGCTTATGAAGAAGTCGCTACTAAAGCAAATTAACTTAATATTAACAAATTGATTACTGAGAGAATTTTTTTAATTAGAGAATTAGTTAATGAGAGAATGAGAGAATTAATTTGCAAATTTGAAAATGTGCAAATCTGCAAATAGAATGTCAGAATCGCGGATTAAATGGATTAACGGAAGGACACGGATTTATTAATGAGAGATTTTTTAATGAGAGAATGTGAGAATTAATTTGCAAATTTGAAAATGTGCAAATCTGCAAATG
>Ga0138256_10001314_pt1 | contig 26830 bp, 20 predicted proteins | sample KNB2016incub_MG_FD_105486 | JGI IMG/M metagenome (GOLD analysis project Ga0138256, IMG submission 105486) | Active sludge microbial communities from wastewater in Klosterneuburg, Austria - KNB2014incub_MG | ecosystem: Engineered > WWTP > Activated sludge > Unclassified | place: Austria...
CACCAGAATGCGGTTATTGTTGAGCAGGTTGTTTAAATATGCAGAAGCATTTCTTGTCCAGGAACAACAAATGCTTCAATGTAAAACCGATTTATTGTTAAAATCGTACCGTCATAAATCGTTGGATAAGTTATTTCAGGAAACTATGGCTTCCATTGATGAAGAGCAAAAAAGCCAATATCCAAAAAATGAATCATTTTATGATGATCAATACTTAATAGCTATTGAACATTATGAATATTTAGTAAGTAAAAAGCGTCAAGGAGAATTTAATTTAAAGGATATTTCGGATGCCATGGAAACGGCATATATCATAAAAAAATTAAGGCATTGTTGCCGGGTTATGCATGTACATTCCGTTTATAAACTGGAAACGCCATTTCCATTTATTGATCAGGTTTTAAGTTTTGTAGCGGAAAATAAGTTGTATGAAATACCAGTATTGGGATTTTATTATTATAATTATTTGTCGATCATTTTTGGAGCAAAGGATGAATATTTTCAAAAATGTTTATCCTTGCATCAATTGTACGAAAACCATTTTGAACAAGATGAACGGAGGGAAATTTATTTAAATTTATTAAACTATTGCATACGAAAAGTAAATGAAGGTCAAAGTCAATATAATGCAACAGTTTTTGAATTATACATGAAAGGATTGGAAAAGGATTTCTTATTAGATCAAGGAAAATTATCCAGATTCACTTATCGAAATATTGCAGAAATCGGGATTAATCTCAAAGAGTATGATTGGGTTAATTCTTTTCTGGAGAGATATCAATCTAAATTGGAAAAAAATCATCAAAATTCTTTTTATCTGTTAGAAAAGGCAAGGGTTCTTAGCGATCAACGTAATTATCATCAGGCTGTAGCTTTGCTCGCTAATTTAAGTTTTGATGACCATATTATCGAATTATCAACAAGATTAGAACGTATTCGTATTTTTTATGAAATGGAAGAATTGGAGCTATCTCAATATCATATTGAATCCATGGAAATCTATTTGCGGAGAAAAAGTAATTTTGGATATCACTCTGAACATTACAAAGCGTTTATTCATTTTATGCGTAAAATTTTGAAGCAAATGAACCCTAATAAACTTCAATGGACTGCTCTAAGAAAACAAATTGAACAAGAAGAAAAATTGACAGGAAGGAAATGGTTGTTGGAAAAAGTAGATCAAAAAATACTGAAATAAATTAAAGTGATTAATGTTTTTTCTTTACGAGCCTCAATAGATCAATCTCATATTTCTGTAACAGGTATGTTAATTTGATATTCAGTAAAAAGCATTTGAATGGTTCCCGTATTCGCACCTGTAGATTTTTTAACTTTTTTCTTTCCATTTAGGTCTACAGCAAGCGCTTTTGGAATTTTGAATTTATTCATTTCTATTTCATAAATTGTTTTGTCAGGTAATCCTGATTTAATATATGAACCATAATAATAATCTGCCAATATGGTTCCATTCGATTTAGTAGTTAATTGAATTTTATAAATTAATTGATTCCGATCCTCTATCCATAATTTACAAAGGATAATATCTTCTTGTTTTGTAGGGACTACTAAGATGATTTTACATTTTTTTTGTTGGACTATTTCTTCATTAACTAAAACAGCAGTATATGCATTGGTATCTCTAAGCAAATCAAAACTTTCATATGGATTTTGCTTAGGTAAAAAAAGTATTCCTTGCGACTTAATCTTGAATTTATTGGGTTTTTTATAATAGACTTTTGCGTCTCTCGATTTCATATTGATATCAGGTAAATCAAAATCCAGATGAACTTTAGCCTTATAAGAATTAATCAATTCAAATTTTTTTACGCAGGAATGTACGATTTGTTTTGGTGATTGGGCATCGACAGAGAACGCAATGCACAAGAGTATAAATCCTATATAATATTTCATCTTCATTAATTCAATATATCTTTATGTTTAAAATGGTACCATCCCACCCAATAGAATACGATAATATGAATAATCAAAACAATGGATGATTTCCAAATAAGTAAAAAATCTAATTGTTGATCAAACATATTTTTCCAAATAATCATGTGAGTTGTGAATAGATATGGTCGTATAAAATCGAATAAGGGCACATCCATAGTGCCAATAATGGTAAAAAGTATTATGATAGCCATAGTTAGAATGATTGGACTTATGGAATTATCCACGTAAGTCGATATCATCATGGACAGTGTCGCAACAACACTTAGTCCTAATATTGCGAAACAAAATGTAAGTCCAAATCGCCAAATAAGATCTTGAGATTGGATAATTTCTACACCATCACTTTTTAACACCATGAGATCACCTATACCAAATAAGAGGACACCGCATAACAGAGATATGATTCCTAATATCATTACAATACTGGCAGTATATAATTCACCACTGATCCATTTTGAAAAAAAGATGGCTGAACGAGAGTTGGGCTTTGTTAAAAGGATTTTTATTGTTCCACTGGAAGCTTCACCTGAAATTAGATCTCCGGTAACTAATGCAACCAACAATGGCATTTGGATGATTAGTGTTTGTAAGATGATGAATGATACCATATATCCATTGAGAATATTACCTTCTAAAACAAAACTATCCTTAAATGTATTGAGTATAAAATCAAGATATTCCTCGCCACTAGCCTTAAGGGCGAACTCAATGAGAAAGATAATAATTAATATAGATCCGTAGGCAATATAAGTCCGTGGTTTCGAAAATATTTTATACAATTCAAAAGTGATGAGTTTCATTAGATGTTCGTGGTTATATTTAAATACAATTCTTCTAATCCTCTTTTTGAATCTAAACGAAATATTTTAATTTGGTGCTGTACCAAAGTATTTACAAGAGATGGTATATTATTTTTATTTAATTTAAACTGAATAAATAGATCATCAGATTTCACGTTAATGCCAAAGGTTTCTTGAATAATTGCTTTACATCTTGATACATCATCTACTTCAAGATGGATGATCATATCTTCCTCATTTAATAATTGCATGATATTGCCTTGGGAAATTAATTTCCCTTTATTGATAATGATAATATGATCGGCGACAAATTCTATTTCACTCAAAATGTGGCTGCTTAACAATATAGTTTTCTTGAATTCATCGCGAAGTCGTATGATCAATTGTCTGAATTCAATAATACCCTCCGGATCAAGACCTGTAGTTGGTTCATCAAGTATAATGATTTCAGGATCATGGATTAGACATTGTGCAATTCCTAATCTTTGTTTCATTCCATGTGAGAAGGTCTTTACTTTATCTTTTTCTCTGCCTGTCAATCCAACTAAGTCAATACATTTTTGAATATTTGATATAGCCTGATCACTTTTGCTAATCATGGCCAATAATTCAAGATTTTTTTTAGCTGTTAAATAAGTATAGAAATCTGGTTTTTCAATAATGCAACCTATATCTTTAAAAATGTTATGTTTATTACCAACCAAAGATTGATTCAAAATATTTATATAGCCGGTAGTCGGTTTGATTAATCCTAAGATACATCTCATCAAAGTACTTTTACCAGCACCGTTGGGGCCTAATAAGCCAGTGATTTTTCCTTTTGGTACCTCAATGCTCAGATCATGCAAGGCTTCAAAGTGGCCGTAACTTTTATATAGATTTTTGACAGAAATAGCTGACGTATGCATGATCAAAAGTTAACAGTAATGCGTGATTTTTGTTTATGTTTTATACCTAATTAACAAATATTTCTTAGAGGATAATTGCATAAAATATTAGATTCTTATTTGATTCTTGGCTAAAACAGTTTTTCTAAAAATTTAATGTGTATCTTTGTGTAAATATGTCTAATTTAATACAAGAGAAAGTACTTTTATCCAATTTAGGAATTGAGGCTTTTAATGAAATGCAAACTAAATCATTTCTAACGATCCAAGATCAAAATGAAGTGGTATTATTAGCACCAACAGGATCCGGAAAAACTTTAGCTTTTTTGTGGCCTATCATCAGCCAATTGAACCCGGAGATTAAACAAGTCCAATGCTTGATATTAACCCCAACCAGGGAGTTGGCATTACAAATAGAACAAGTGTGGAAAAAACTAGGAACAGGGTATAAAGTAAATGTTTGTTATGGTGGCCACTCCATGCAAACCGAAATCCAAAATCTTACTGCGCCTCCAGCCTTACTTATTGGAACTCCCGGGCGAATTGAAGATCATTTGGTTAGAGATTCTTTCAGGACTCAGGATATTAAGTTATTAATATTGGATGAATTCGATAAATCATTGCAGTTGGGATTTCATGAACAAATGGCTACTATTATCCAACGGTTGAGTCACTTGAAGAAAAAAGTTCTTGTTTCTGCAACGCCTTGTCCTGATGTACCTGACTTTGTTAAGTTGAAACATCCGGTAACTTTGGACTATATTGTAAATGACCAACACAATCATAAATTACAATTACACTGGGTCCGTAGTACAGATTCCAATCGCAATAAAATTGTTGTCCAACTGTTAAGTACATTTAAAGATGAAACAGCCTTGATTTTTTGTAATCAAAGAGAGACCGCAGAAAGTTTATGTAATTATATTTTATCACATAACATTGCAGCAACATTTTATCATGGAAAATTAGAACAGGAAGATCGTGAATTAGCTTTAATCAGATTTAGAAATGGTAGTGTACATTTTTTAATTTCAACTGATTTGGCATCCAGGGGTTTGGATATTCCGGAAATGAAACATGTAATTCATTATGATCTGCCTGGTAAATTGGATGAATTTACACATCGCAATGGTCGAACAGCCCGTATGTATGAATCAGGATCAGTTTATGTTTTAGCAAGTCATGTAGATCATTTACCAAAATACATAGATCCGAATATTCCTGAATTTGTATTACCTACAGTCACTTCAATTCCTCTGGCTCCTCAATTTACAACAGTCTATATTAGTGGAGGAAAAAAAGATAAAATTAATAAAGTTGATATCGTTGGTTTTTTCTTACAGAAGGGAAAATTAGCCAAAGAAGATCTTGGATTAATTGATATTAAGGACCATTATTCTTTTGCTGCAATTAAAAACAACAAGGTAAATAGTTTATTAAAAAATGTGTACGAAGAAAAAATGAAAGGTAAAAAATATCGGATTCAAATTGCAAAATAGTAGTGAAATGATTTTATTAAATGGATTAGAGACGTTTTATGGAACCAAAATTGCCTAATAAAAAAGATCCATTGCATGGTGTGACATTGGAAGTTATCGTAAATCATTTAGTCAACACTTATGGTTGGAAAGAACTTGGTCAACGGATTACCATCAATTGTTTTATTCATGATCAAAGCATTTCTTCTAGTTTAAAATTCTTAAGAAAAATGCCTTGGGCTAGAAAGAAAGTTGAAGATTTTTATTTGTACACCTTGCGTCAAGATAGAAAGATTCAAAACCATCCTAATGGAAAATAAAATTTAAATAAAAAGGTTTTGTGAATCCGAAAGTTGTTATTGTTACCCCTCCTTTTACTCAGTTAAATACGCCTTATCCTGCTTCTGCATATCTTAAAGGTTTTTTAAATACTAAAGGTATTACTTCAGTGCAATGGGACTTGGGAATTGAAGTTATATTAGAATTGTTTTCGTCGAAGGGATTGTCGGCTTTGTTTGAAGATGTTTATCGAACAGGCTACACTATGGAATCTGAAAACGCAGTGAGAATAATTCAATTGAGATCTGAATATATTCAAACTATAGATCATGTAATACTCTTTCTTCAAGGTAAACTTCCAGAATTAGCACATCGAATCGTTCAAGGTCATTTTTTACCGGAAGCATCTCGTTTTAATCAATTGGATGATCTTGATTGGGCATTTGGTCGAATGGGTATTCAGGATAAAGCGAAACATTTAGCCACCCTTTATTTAGAGGATTTATCAGATTTTATTCAATTATGTGTTGATTCCCATTTTGGTTTTAGTAGGTATGCTGAACATCTTGGTAGATCTGCACATTCTTTTGATGATATTTATGACCTGTTAAATAGTCCACCATCTTATATTGACCAGATTTTACTAAAATTATTGGCTGGTAAATTAAATCTAATATCACCAAAATTAGTTGCCATCTCAGTTCCTTTTCCGGGTAATTTACTCTCAGCTTTTAGAATTGCACAATGGATAAAAAATCATCGACCAGAAATAAAATTAGCTATGGGTGGTGGCTTCCCCAATACAGAGTTAAGATCAGTTTCTGATGTTAGAGTATTTGAATTTTTTGATTTCATATCATTAGATGATGGAGAAGCACCAATAGAACATATCATAGAGTATTTAGATGGAAAAAGACCTATAGAATTATTGAAACGAACTTTTGTTTTACAAGATAAAAAAGTGAGTTATTCCAATTTGAGTTTAAATAAGGATTATTCACAAGCAGATACTGGGACTCCGGATTACAGTGATCTATTAATGGACCAATACATTTCTGTTATTGAAATGGCTAATCCTATGCATAGTCTTTGGAGTGATGGCACTTGGAATAAATTGACTATGGCACATGGGTGTTATTGGGGTAAATGTACTTTTTGTGATATCTCATTAGATTATATTAAGGTGTATGAACCGATTACAGCGAGTTTATTATGTGATCGGATGGAAGCCTTAATTAGACAGAACGGCATTCGGGGATTTCATTTTGTTGATGAAGCAGCACCACCTGCTTTAATGCGAGCCTTAGCATTGGAAATCATAAGGCGTAAATTAGTTGTGAGTTGGTGGACTAATATACGCTTTGAGAAAAACTTTACAAAAGATTTATGTCTATTGTTAAGTGCTTCAGGTTGTATTGCAGTGTCTGGAGGACTAGAAGTAGCTTCAGATCGTTTGCTCGATTTAATTAAAAAGGGGGTCACTGTATCGCAAGTAGCACAGGTAACAAGAAATTTTTCAGAAGCCAATATTATGGTGCATGCTTATCTGATGTATGGATTTCCGACTCAGACAAAGCAAGAAATAATGGATTCACTTGAAATGGTAAGGCAACTCTTTGAACTCAATGTATTACAATCTGCTTTTTGGCATCAATTTGCTATGACAGCACATAGTCCTGTAGGTTTGAGGCCTCAAGATTTTGGGATTCAAAAATATAATACAGATATTGGTGCTTTTGCAAATAACGATATGGAATATATAGATCCTTTGGGAATTGATTATAGCCAATTTAGTTTTGGATTAAAGAAATCATTGTTGAATTATATGCATGGAATTGGTTTTGAGTTTCCTTTACAGGATTGGTTTGATATGAAGGTTCCGAAAACGAAAGTGGATCGTGATTTTATATTGAACGCTATTCAGGAAAGTCCATTTGTTGAGATTAAATCCAGTGCAAAAATAATTTTTCTAGGTGGAGCTCCTTTATTAAAATCCGTGCATAAAATTAAGAAAGGTCAATCCATGGAATATATTGAATTAACTTTTCACACTAAAGTAAGCACTATAGTATTATTATTAGAATCAAATGAGGCCAGGTGGCTTTTACAAATATTACTTAAGCTTTCAATTGGTCCATCTGAGGTATTAACTTTTGAAGATGTAAAGAATGATTATATGTCCTATGGATTGGGAGCGTTTGATGTTTTATGGTTTGGTAAGGAAATGGATCAATTGAGAGAAGCTGGTCTATTATTAGTTGTCTAGTTAATATCAATTCAAAATTATAAACAAATGAATGTGATCTAGCTGTTTGACATTTTTGTTTTTAAATGAATGGTTTTTAGGAGAATTAATTGTTATTTATTTAAAAATTTTCAATATGTCCACTATATATTTACATTTGTGAGATTAATATTAGATAAATAATCCAATTATGAGTCAAGCTTTTAAATTCTTTATTTTTATACCACTTTGCGTTTTTATACTTTTTAATCTAACCTGGTTGACCTCATGCCGAATTATTGATAATAATGTGGAGGTGGTGTATCAATTTAAACAGCATCTGAACATTTACCCAGAAAAGAAAATCTATCATATTGGTGATACCATTTGGGTAAGTAATAGTTCTCATGAATCTTTTATCATCAATGAAATAGATCAAGAAAAAATTTCCTTGAGTGATAAATTGCTTAATATTCATTTTAGAATTTATGATGCCGAATTTAAATCCCAATGGTTCTATCCAAATAAACCATTTGATATCTATATTGAAACTAAAGTGGCACAATTGCTAGAACATGTTTTTACAAACTATCAGTATTTTTATTTTAATTATGGATGTCCTGAGAAATCTATTTATTTTAAATTTGGTGTTATTCCAAAAACCAAAGGTATTTTTATAATAGCGCCAGATAATAATACATTTCAATATCATACATTCCAACAAACAGATTCATTTTGTAATTATACTGGAAATCAATATGATGCGTATTTTGGACAAATTACGGAATATATTTACTATTTCGATGTAGCTAACAATAATGGAGAATTAAATAGTTCCAATCCTATCGACGAAAAGGAAAAGGAGCATTTAAAGAAACTAACAGAGAACAAACATATTTATTGGTTTAAAGTAGATTAATATGAAAAACATTAGAATACTGGGCTTTATTTGTTGCTGTTGTATTTTAGATATAAAAGCTCAGTTGCATCAGAATGCTATTCAATTAAGTTCGAGTGTGGTGACAGGTGCATTTGATGATTATAAGGGTAAATTATTTTTAGATGGCATCAGCATAGCTTATCTGATTCCTTTTAAAAATATTAGAAAGTATAAGTATATTGAATTAACGGATTTAATACTTGGCACATATCATAATCAAAAATCAGATATTAAAGTATTAGGTTTGGGAATGAGTTTTGGATATGGGTTTTTTATGAAACAAACAATGAAAAGTTTAATTAAAGTTGTTTTTGATTTTCAATTAGGTATTAAGTATCAAAAGCAATTTGAACATTCCATTACAAGTTACGGGGCTGATAGTAAAAGTAAGTATTTTGGAATGAATTTATATATTAATCCACAAGCCAATTATAATATTTCAAAAAATTGGAGTTGCTTTCTGGGTATTTCTAATAAACTTGATGTTGGATTGAAATATAAAACAATCTTTTCAGAACTTAAATTCAATAATATTAGTAATGAAATTTTTAACCCAAGTGCTACTTTTAACAAAGGTATTCGGTTTGGAATAATATATAGATTTTAATTTTGCAACTTGTGACTTTAGGATTATTAATAATAATTTGACCTTGCCCCCACTTTTGAAATGTATCAAGATAATATAAAAGAATTTCTGGATTTCTATTCTGATAAATATAATCAAAGAGCATTTATTGAACATGATCCGATTTCTATTCCACATCGATTTTCGAAAAATCAGGATATTGAGATTATTGGATTTTGGGTGGCCATGCTTTCATGGGGTAATCGGAAGACCATTATTAATAAAGGGCTTGAATTATGTGAACGGATGGACCATGCTCCGTATGATTTTGTAGTGAATCATCAGGAAGAAGACCGTCGAAAGTTTGAGACTTTTGTTCAGCGAACATTTAATTATACGGATAGCTTATATTTTTTAAGTTTTTTTCAATCATGGTATAAAACACATGTTAGTCTAGAAGAGGCATTCATTGGTTTCGAAGAACATCCATTTATGAATTTGGAGGCAAGTTTAGAATCATTGAATCAACATTTTTTTAGTGGAGATGAGGTGCCACAAAGAACTCGAAAACATGTCTCTAAGCCTTCATCCGGATCCAGGTGCAAACGGATCCTTATGTTTTTAAGATGGATGGTTCGAAAGGATGACAGGGGTGTGGACTTTGGTATTTGGAAAAAGTTGCAACCTTCGCAACTAATGCTGCCTCTAGACGTTCATGTAGAGCGGACAGCTAGATTGTTGGGGCTATTGAAGCGCAACATTTTAGACTGGAAGGCTGTGATTGAAATATCTAAGGCTTGTAGAGCTATGAGACCCGAAGATCCTGCCTTTTATGACTATGGATTGTTTGGAATCAGTCTAGCCATGAAACAAGAAGAACCCGATATTTTAAAGTTTCTACGAAATAATTCGTAGATTTCTTGACAATCTGAGTTTGTTGATATTATCTTGCAAAAAAATTGTTGAAATCTTAAAATTTATAAACATGCGAAATCAGTTTTTAATTCTTTTGGCCTTGCTATTCTTGTGTCCAAATATTGGTGAGACCCAAGCTAATGCAGGTTCAGGTAAAAAATCAAACAAATCTGCTTCCAAGCCAATGGAGCAGAAAATGAAAGTTGGATCTAACACCTCATCGGTGGTAGCCACTAAATTATCCACAGTAGAAGGAATCACAGAATATTCATTACCTAATGGTATGAACTTTTTACTGTTTCCCGATCAGTCTAAGCAAACCATTACCGTGAACATTACCTACAAAGTAGGATCCAGACACGAAGGATATGGAGAGACTGGTATGGCACATTTATTAGAACATATGGTTTTCAAAGGGACGCCTAGGCATCCAGATATCCCTAATGAATTATCTAGTCATGGTGCTAGACCCAACGGTACTACCTGGCTCGATCGGACTAATTATTTTGAAACTTTTTCAGCTACTGAAGAAAACTTAAAATGGGCATTGGATTTAGAATCAGATCGGATGATCAATTCCTATATAGCTAAAAAAGACCTTGATAAGGAAATGAGTGTAGTACGTAATGAATTTGAGATGGGCGAAAATGACCCCGGAAGTATACTTTCAGAACGGGTTATGTCCACAGCCTTTTTATGGCACAATTATGGAAAATCAACGATAGGAGCGCGATCAGATATTGAAAAAGTACCAATTGAGCGTTTACAAGCATTCTATCACAAATATTATCAACCGGACAATGCTGTATTAATGGTCGCCGGTAAGTTTGATGAAAAGAAAGTAGTAGAATTAGTTACTTCTTATTTCGGAAAGATTCCAAGACCAACAAGACAATTAATTCCTACTTATACGGAAGAACCTATTCAAGATGGAGAAAGAAATGTAGTTTTAAAACGAGTTGGGGATGTACAAGTTGCTACTTGTCTATATCACATTCCTGCTGGGTCACATCCTGATGCGGCAGCTGTAGATTTATTAACTGACATCATGACGATCGAACCATCCGGAAGATTATATAAATCATTAATTGAAACAAAAAAAGCGTCTAGTCAATACGGTTGGTGTGCTTCAATGAACGAACCTGGTTTTGTAATTTTTTCAACTCAGGTTAGGAAAGAAAATAATTTAGAAGAAGCTAAGAATGTACTTTTAAATACCTTGGATGATATAAATAAAAATCCAGTAACTAAGGAAGAAGTAGAGCGTGCTAAAGCAAAACAACTCAAAGATTTTGATATGTTGTTTAACAATACAGAAGCTTTAGGTCGAATTATTAGTGAGTATATTGGAATGGGGGATTGGAGATTATTATTCATCTATCGAGATAATATTCGTAAAGCAACAGTTGAAGATGTTCAAAGAGTAGCGTACAGTTATTTTAAACCATCCAATAGGACAACAGGCGTTTTTATTCCTGAGGAAAAACCTGATAGATCCGAAATTCCAAAACCATTAGATATTGCATCAATGGTAAAAGATTATAAAGGTGATGCGCCAAAAGCAGAAGGTGAAGAATTTGACCCAAGCCCAATGAACATAGAAAAAAGAACTCATCGGGGACAAGAAGCGAATTCATTCAAATGGTCATTCTTGCCAAAATTAACCAAAGGAAATGTAGTTAATGCTACTTTAACCTTTAGAATGGGCGATGAAAATAGTTTAAATGGTATGGCTACTGCAAGTTCATTTGCAGCATCTTTATTGAATCGAGGAACTAAAACGATGACACGTCAGCAAATTAAGGATGAATTAGATCAATTGAAAGCCAGAGTTTCTTTTAATGGAAGCGGTGGTACCGTAACGGCAAGTATTCAATCCACTAAGGAGAATTTACCTGCGGTCATCAAAATGGTTACTGATATGCTGAAAAATCCGATTTTTCCAGAAAAAGAATTTGAGGAATTGAAAAATGAACAATTAGCAGGTATCGAAGAACAAAGATCTGATCCACAAGCTATGGTTGGAAATGCATTTAGCAGACATCTTAATCCGTATCCAAAGAATGATATTCGGTACGTCATGACTCCGGATGAAGAAATAGCAGCAGTTAAGAGTTTGAAATTGGATGAGGTTAAGAAATTTCACAGTGAATTCTATGGTGCGAATAATGCAACCGTTTCAGTAGTAGGAGATTTCAATGAAGTAGAAATTAAACATTTAGTTAAGTCTGAATTAGGACAATGGAAGAGTCAAAAACCTTATGCAAGAATTGAAGATAAATTCATTGATGTTCCGAAAACGGATCAAAATATTGAAGCACCAGATAAGGCTAATGCAATGTTTTTAGCAGGATGTAATTTGAAAATTAGAGATGATGATCCAGATTATGCTGCTATGGTAATGGGGAATTATATTCTGGGAGGTGGCTTTTTAAATAGTCGTCTTGCAACACGTATTCGTCAAAAAGAAGGATTAAGTTATGGTGTAGGATCGCAATTTAATGCTGACGCTTTAGATCAATCCGGAGGATTCACTGTATATGCTATTTATGCTCCTGAAAATAGAGATAAATTGGAAGCAGCATTCAAGGAAGAAATAGCGAGAATGCTTAAAGATGGTTTTACCGATAAAGAATTGGTAGATGCCAAAACAGGATTATTACAGTCCAGAAAAGTAACACGTTCTCAGGATAACAATCTGGCCAATATGTTGGGAGGATTTAGTTATCTAAATAGAACGATGCAGTTTACTGAAGATTTTGAGAAAAAGTTAAATGCACTAACAGTCGATCAGGTGAATCAAGCGATGAGAAAGCACATTAGCTTAGATAAGATAAGTACATTTAAGGGTGGAGATTTTGCAAACAAATTGAAAAAGCCATAAAGCAATTATTGATTTAAAAAGTTTGAGCGGCAATGAGTATTACTCATTGCCGTTTTTTATTAATTTGTTTTTTTATAACTTTAATTTTTAGTTATCCAAACTCTAATTATAGTTGCATTGTTTTTACCTGGAATGTTATTGTAATCTACATGAACTCTAAAATTATTAGCTAATGCATCTCTTAATAAATCGACCATACCTTGATGCACTAATTTATTATTATTGTCTCTGAGTTGGAAACCAAAAGCTCTGGTCGGTTGTGAATCCAATTGGAAAATAACTTCTGAGTCAATTTGATCATTAGGTGGACCATATTTAGTTCCGACATCATGAATTCTCAATAAACTTATTTTTCCACTTGTATTTAACAATTGAGCATTTGCATAATGCGAAGTAAATAAAAAGAATAGGCATACCGTGATGCTTAATTTGATTAATTGTTTCATATGATTTATTTTAATTTTTACTTAATAATATTTTATAGAAGTATAACTCTAATTATTTCTCCAGAATGAATACCCGTTTTAGTATATTCTATTTTTACGGGTAAATCTTTTTTAAAAGCCAATCGAAGTGTTTCTAAAAAATGTTTATGGGTTAGACCATTAGTTCCATTTCGCATTTTGAATCCAAAATATTTATTGGGTTTCGAATTTAAAATGATTACAACCTCCACATCTAAGGCGTCTGATGGTGGTCCATATCCAGTGCCAACATCATGAACTCTTAATAAATTAATTTTATCCTTAATAGCCAAAACAGAACCTATTGGATAATCTGTATGAACTTCAAACGCACCCCTTCCGAAAGTGGCAATTCTCATGATACCAGTTTTAGGATTTATATCAATATCTCTCACATCCACAGCTTGTGGCATCCCATTACTATATAGACTCCAAGTCCATGTGAGTCCTTCATCAAAAGATTTACCGCAATACAATCCTTCATTAGTTCCAATATAAATTCGATTTTTATGATTCAAATCTTTTGCGATGGTTTTAACCAATAAATTTTCTGGCAAATTACTTGTAATATCACTTGATGAAAAAGTTAACGGATTTTGATTTGTCCTTTTATATTGGAATACTCGATTCTGTCTTGATCCATTAAAAACTGCAAAAAATTGATTACTATTATCTATATCTATTTCAATGTCGTTGCATGGTTGAGTGAAAGGATGAGTAAATACTTCTACCCAATTTAAACCTGATGGTCCAATATAAATACTACCTCTAGTTGTTGAAGAAATATAATAGTCATTTTTGGGTTCAATGTTAATACAATTTGCATTGCCTATGGGTGGTGTAAAAATAATTGAAAATGGATTGCCTTTCCAAACCGAATGACAAGTAGCCAACATAATATTTGGATGTAATGGATGAATAATAAATTGATTCACAGTTGTTCCAGGGGTTTCTCCAGCTTTAATATCGCAATCTGTTTGAAAGTTTGTAGATATTGTGCTCCAACTAGATCCACCATTTGTTGAAGTATGCAATTGGTGCATGGATTGGCCAATTTCAAATAAATTGTTGGAATTATTAGGATCAACCTCAACGAATTCTGAATCCCCCCCAGTAAGATATTTCCATATTGTGTTTCCAGGATTGTATTTTGAAGTTCCATTATCTTGAGTTCCACCTATTAGTAAATTGGAGTCACTTACGCCATCAGCAATTTCATAGAATTCTACATTGGAAATTCCTTCTCCAATAAATTGCCAACTACCTGTTTTACCATTTTCAGTTGAAGTATATATACCACCATCATTCCCAAGGAATATTTGATTTGGAGATAATGGATAGAATAAAAATGCATGTTGATCTGCATGCATTTCATTAAGTACCTGAAATGATTCACCTCCGTTATCAGATCTGTATAATTGTGTACCGCAAATGAATATTAATTTGGAATTTATTGGATTTGAATGGAGTCCACTCCATAATTTTTTATAATGTAATGCATTTCCTTCATCTGTTGGAGCAGTCCAAATTAATTTCCAAGCACGTTCTCTTAAACCTATATCATTAAGACATGTTGATGTTTTTTGACTGTATAAAAAATAACCATCAGCAGTTTTAAAACTAGCAAAAAGCGTATTGGAAGAAAGCGAAATGTGAATAGTATTTTCAATATTTAGCACTGGTAATAGGCCATCCATGCATCCCTTAAGAATTTGCCATGAAACACCTAAATTTGTACTAACATATATACCAGCCCTCATTGCTGTATTTCCGGATAATGAGGCATACAAGATATTTGAATTGCTTGGATCCATAATTAAATCCGATGGATTAACCCCTTGTAGTGAAATTTGCCAATTTTCTCCACCATCCAATGATTTATAAATGCCACTTGGATTTGCACATTTGCCTACACCAAAAATAATATCTGGATTTGTTGGGTGGACAATTAAATAGGCACCTCCAAAACCATTAAAGCAGAAATTTCTATTGGAAATTAATGTCCAATGTTCGCCAGAATCATTTGATCTATAAATACCCTTTGGTGTAGTTATGTAAATACGTGAAGGTGAAGATGGTGCAATTGCAATTGCTTGGATAATTAAAGTAGTAAGTTGATCAGAGATGGGGGACCATGAAATACCACCATTTGTTGTTTTCCAAACGCCTGAACCTCGTGCACCGGCATAGATTACTTGTGGATTCTGAGGATGTACGGCAATACTTGTAATTCGACCAATATATTTTCTTCCACCTGATATTACGGTAGGGCCTAAAGGCTTCCATTGATCAATATTTATTTGATCTTGAGCTATAATATGATCAAAGGCCATAATCAAAGTAGCAAAAAAACATGTCTTAACCATTCTCAGAACTATATTATTATTAAGTAGCTTTAAAATTTTCATTTTTCATTATTTTTAGAATATCAAAAGTAGGAGGTAGAAGGTGTCCAGCTTATAGGAAAAATACCCTTTCTTTTGAGGTGTTTTTCCTAATCATTAATCTAGTGTAAAGGATATGGATTAAATTTTATTTTATTTTAAATAATTTGAGAAGTGTTATAACGACACCATTAATTGTAAATCAAATTCAGTATTTGTAATTGTCAATTTTGCATTACCTATTGAATTTTTATCGTTTAAATACAAACACAAATTCAATCAATTGATTTAAATTATAGAGTATAATAAAAACAATTCACATTATACTTATAGAAATTTATTTTCTTAAATCTTGCCTGAATTTAATAATTTGATTAAAATCAAAATGTGGATCTTCACTGAATTGAATTTGTTTATGAATTTTGCCCAATTGTTTTGAATTGGGATTAATCTTGTAGGGAATTTTTTCAAAAAAGACTTCAAGATTATATTCTTTTACCAATCGTTTGTATTCTGAAAAAGAGAGTATTCCAAGTAACAAATCATCTGACCAAAAATGTTTTTCAACGCGTATAAATTTTAGAAAAGCTTCTAGGTCTATATCGCCTTTATTGCTTTTGATCCAATATAAGGCTAATTGATTGAACGTATCATAATTTAATAGTTCTGAAATCTTTTCTACAGGAATTAGTTCCGTAAATAATTTTTGATCAATCAGAAATTTGCCGAAATCAAGAGCACTCTGTTCATCTTGATATCGTGATAGATTATCTATAAATTCTGTAATCCATCCATATTTTATGAGTTGATTATACACTTCACTTTTTCGGGTGCTCGTTCTATACCATAAAGGAGGAATAATTCCTAATATTTTATTAAATGCAAAAGTTTTTTTTGATTTTTTGAATGTTGGAACTTCAATGGTTTCTATTTTGTTTGTATGGAATTTTTGATCAAATTCAGATTTAAATTTTTGTGTTATTTCATGATTTGGGAATTGAAATACCAACCGTAATAAATGCAAACCAGAAGTAGTATTCAAGTTCTGTAAAGCATTCATAATTAAGGGTTCATGTTCAGGCTGAATATTTTTTAATATTATTGAGCAAGACGGACCGAGTTCTTTTTCAGTCCATGATGTTATATTTTTAAAGAAATACAAAATGGCTTCCCCCATGTTTTGTTTAACATACATTTCAAAAGCGAACATTCTAAGGAGTGAAGATTTAAAGGAACATGCATCATTCCAATAATCAGGATGCAACCAATGCCATTCTTTATTTTTATTGCAAATAAAATATCCGGTTTCTCCCAGAACGGGAACAATGTAAGCCGCTAATTGAGGATGATGAAGACAACATTCTATGGCTTCAATAAGTAAGTTTACCGGTAGACTGGAGTTCCTACGCACGAGAATCGCACAATATTCATAGATGAGATCATACTGAAGATGATGAAAAATATGATGCAGTAAGCCAGCCCATTCTTTTACAATGTATCCTTTTGGGATGAATTCCGTAGTGGTGGTGCTAAATTTTTTATAAGTTCCGGCTTTTCTGATCAAATTTAAATAAGCCAGCTGATGAGCTGATTGAATCGGCTCTGAACTTGGTAAATGAAGTTGATTTAATAACTTGGACCAATCATCAAACGGGTTATCAGCAGAATCTATAAGTTTAATCATTATTAACAAAATTAAGCCTTTTTCCTCATATTTTTATTTGGTATTAGCTGTGTTGCGGTCTATCTTTGCGGCGTTTTTGAAGATAAACTGAATAAAATTTTAATTATGGCAAATATCGGTCGCGTAAGTCAAATCATTGGTCCAGTAGTAGATGTTTCTTTTTCTGAAGAGGGTTCTGTCCTTCCTGAAATTTATAATGCATTATGTATCAAACGTCCGGGAAAGGATGATTTGATCCTTGAAGTTCAGCTTCATCTAGGTGAAGACAGTGTTCGGGCTATAGCAATGGATTCAACAGATGGTTTGACTCGTGGTGCAGAAGTTATAGATATGAATGAGACCATCGCAATGCCTGTGGGTGATGAGATTAAAGGTCGCTTATTCAATGTTGTGGGCCAGGCGATAGATGGTTTAGGTGAAGTGTCAAGAAAGAATACCTATTCGATTCATCAAAAACCACCAACGTATGAAGATTTATCAACTGAAACAGAGGTTTTATACACCGGTATCAAGGTTATTGATCTAATTGAGCCTTATTCTAAAGGGGGTAAGATTGGACTTTTCGGAGGAGCGGGTGTTGGTAAAACAGTATTAATACAAGAGTTGATTAATAATATTGCTAAAGGATATGGAGGTTTGTCAGTTTTTGCCGGTGTAGGTGAGCGTACACGTGAAGGTAATGACTTACTTCGTGAGATGATTGAAGCAGGTATTATTAACTATGGAGATAAATTCAAACACAGTATGGAAGAAGGAGGATGGGATCTTTCTGCTGTTGATAAAAAAGGATTGGAAGATTCAAAAGCTACCTTTATTTTTGGTCAGATGAACGAACCTCCTGGTGCTCGTGCGCGAGTTGCTTTATCCGGACTTACTGTTGCTGAATATTTTAGAGATGGAGATCTTAATGATCCTGCAGGAGGAAAAGACATTTTATTTTTTATTGACAATATCTTCCGTTTTACACAAGCGGGATCCGAGGTATCAGCACTACTTGGAAGGATGCCGTCTGCGGTAGGGTATCAACCAACATTAGCTACTGAAATGGGTCTAATGCAAGAGCGTATTACTTCAACTAAACGAGGATCTATTACTTCGGTTCAGGCTGTTTATGTACCTGCGGATGACCTTACCGATCCAGCGCCGGCAACTACATTCGCACACTTAGATGCAACTACTGTATTAAGTCGTAAAATTGCTTCATTGGGTATTTATCCAGCGGTGGATCCTTTGGATTCAACGTCCAGAATTTTAGATCCACTTATTATTGGAGAACACCATTATAATACAGCACAAAGGGTTAAAAATACATTACAGCGATATAACGAATTACTTGACATCATTGCGATATTAGGTATGGAAGAATTATCTGAAGAAGATAAATTAATCGTACACCGTGCACGCAGGGTTCAAAGATTTTTATCACAACCTTTCCATGTTGCTGAACAATTTACCGGGATGAAAGGAGTACTTGTTCCAATTGAAGAAACCATTAGAGGGTTTAATATGATTATGGATGGTGAAGTAGATCAATATCCTGAAGCGGCATTCAACTTAGTTGGAACCATTGATGATGCTATTGAAAAAGGTAAGAAAATATTAGCAGAAGGTTCAAACTAATACCTATGAAAGTTACGATACTTACACCAGAAGCCCAGTTATATGAAGGACACGCAAAGGCCATCATATTGCCCGGTTTAGATGGTCAATTTGAAATATTGGATCGACATGCCCCTTTAATTTCTGCGCTGGATAACGGCACTGTTAACCTTACCGATGAGAAGGGTCAAAAACACTTATTTCCGATTGTGAATGGCTTTGTGGAGGTGCTGAGAAATGAAGTTAATATTCTGGTTCAAAAGAAATAAATCTACATTTATTTCTAAACCTTTTTTATAGAACAGATGAATCTGTGCTCTAATTTAGGCATAGAAATAAATGAATAATTAAATATTATTTTTAATAATAGCCAAATCTTGTTCTAGAAATTAAATCTTCAATACTCCTATAGAATTCCTATAAGTATTACACCGTCATGATTTCCTTTTCTTTCGACTCTACGATTTTATCAATTTTTGTAGAATACTCAGTAACCTTTGCTTGAATTTCAGTTTCTCTTCGCTTGGCGATATCTTCAGCAAGACCATTTTTTTGTTCTTTCTTGATGAACTCCAGCACTTTATGTCTGCTGGATCGTACACTTACCTTACCTTCTTCGCCGTAATGTTTTATATGTTTGACGAATTCCTTTCGTCGTTCTTCGGTTAAAGGTGGTATCGTAATTCGAATCATTTCACCATCATTCTGAGGTGTGATTCCCAAATTGGATTCAAAAATGGCTTTTTCAATATCACCGATTACTTTTTTCTCGAAAGGTTGTATCGCTATGGTTCGTGAATCAGATAAGCTGATATTGGCCACCTGATTTATTGGAACATTGGAGCCATAGTAATTTACTAATATGCCATCAACAATGTTTGTGGATGCTTTACCCGTTCTGACTTTTTGTAACTCCTTTTGTAAATGATCTATTGCTCGGTCAAATTCCGTTAAACTATGTTTTATAAATGCATCCAGTTCAGCTGACATATTAAATAATTTAGATATATGATTGAATTAATCCCTATTTCCTGTTGTATAGCGCAAAATTAAGAAAATTAACATTACCAGAGAAGATAATGCCGCAACAACATAGGTCATAGCTGCCCATTTTAAGGCATCTTTTGCGCCTTCATGTTCTGCACCCTGGGTTGATCCGGTACTATCCAACCAAACCAGTGCCCTCCTACTCGCATCAAATTCCACAGGAAGTGTGATCAAACTGAATATGGTGGTGATCATAAAAGCAATGATCGTAATAAGTAACAATGATGGAAAGGTGTTTGCCAACATAAAGGCCAACATCAATAAGAACTGCTGGGCCATTGATGCTACCTTGACTACGGGTACGATTTTAGAACGTAATTGGAGCATAGCATAGGCTGTGTCATGTTGGACCGCGTGACCACATTCATGAGCGGCTACCGCTGCTGAAGCTACGGATCTTCCATGGTAGACATCAGAACTTAAGTTAACCGTTTTATCTAAAGGGTTATAGTGGTCTGATAAAAATCCTTGGGATTCCAGTACCTGTACATCGTGAATATTATAATATTTAAGCATGTTTTCTGCAATCTCTTTACCTGATGCATTAGAACGTAGACCAACCTGGCTATAATGTTGGAATTTAGATTTGAGCTTATTACTTATGATCCAACCAACTCCTGACATGGCTAAAGCCAAAATGTTGAATATCATATAATCCGCATTCATTATCATAATGTAAATTTTTGTGATTTAAAATTCAAGCTTATTAACAAGTAGATCTTGAAAAGATTTCAAAAAAAGATTATTTTTTTCTTAAAATTTAAAAATTTAAGAAATCATTTCTTTCCCAAAATAGGACTGAAGCGCTAAAGGTATCCTTATACCATCGGATGTTTGATGGTTTTCAAGAATGGACGCTACAATTCTGGCAAGGGCTAAAGCGCTACCATTTAAGGTATGAGCATAACGCATTTCTCCTTTATCTGTTTTGAATCGCAATTTCATTCTATTGCTTTGAAAGGTTTCAAAATTAGAAACTGAACTCACCTCAAGCCATCGTTGCTGAGCAGCAGAAAATACTTCGAAGTCATAGGTTATTGCTGATGCAAATCCCATATCTCCTCCACATAATCTTAATATTCGATAAGGCAATTCCAATTTGATTAATAGTCCTTCCACATGTGCAATCATGCCCTCAAGTGCTTCTTCTGAATGGTCTGGATGCTCTATTCTGACGATTTCAACTTTATCAAATTGATGAACCCGATTGAGTCCTTTAACATGAGCGCCATAGGAGCCTGCTTCTCTTCGAAAGCAAGGTGAATAACCAGTCATAGTGATTGGAAAATCCTGTTCTTTAAGGATCACATCTCTATAAATATTAGTCACTGGAACTTCAGCTGTCGGAATCATGTATAAGTCATCCTTCTCCATATAATACATTTGTGCTTCTTTGTCTGGGAGTTGACCTGTCGCTCTAGCACTTTCTGCATTTACCATATAGGGGGTCTGAACTTCTTCATAGCCAGCTTTGGTTGCTTCATCCAGAAAGAAATTAATCAATGCACGCTGGAGTTTAGCGCCTTGATTTCGATATAAAATAAACCCGGAGCCAGTTATTTTTACACCCAACTCCATGTCAAAAAGATTGTATTTTTTAGCTAATTCCCAGTGCATCAGTGGATTGGTAGGCAAGTCAGGCATGGGTTTATCCCAGGCTTTATATATAAAATTATCCTCCGGAGTAAGTCCTTCCGGAACCAATTTATGAGGAACATTGGGTAGTTGCAGCAATTTGGACTCAATACTGGATTCTACTTCCTGAAGTTTTGATTCCATGGCTTTAGTTTCTTCTTTGAGAGAAGCCACTTCAGCCTTAAGGGATATGGTTTGGTCCTGAGCTCCAGATTTCATTAATGTACCAATTTCCCTGGAGACTTCATTTATTCTGGCAAGGCGTTGATCCAGTGTTGCTTGTGTTGTTTTTCTTAAATCGTCCAGAACGATTATTTCTGGTACAAGAGCCAGTTGGTCCTCTTTTAGATTTCGTTTTTTATAGCCATCAAGAACGCGTTCTTGTTCATTTCTAATAATTCTTACTTCTACCATACCTGTATATTTAGGGCAATTTTACGAGAATATAATGATTTTTTTGTAAAAAACGAATATTTGGAAATATTTATTCTTATATTTGCATCGTCAGAGTAAATCCACTCTTACCGTTATCACTTCCATAGAATTTTACATTTATTTTAGATTGTTATCTTGATAATTATTAATAAAATTTCTATAGGAAGGTTTTGATAAAAACCTTTTTTCCATTTTAATTTCATTTTTTTTTATAAAATACACATACAGTATCCTATGTACGACATTTTGCAACTTAATGATATGCTCGTTCCTGAGCTGAAAGAAATTGCTGAAAAATTATCTATAGCCAATGCCAAAAAACTGACCAAACAAGATCTTATTTACAAGATTTTGGATCAGCAGGCCCTACAAGTCTCTGCAAAATCTGAATCCCCTTCAACAGATCATTCTTCAAGCCAAGTTGATACAACGCCGAGTTATGAAATCCTGGAGGATGAAAATAACTTGCGAAACAAACGTAAAAGGGTCATCAAGCCTATAGAAGTACCAGCAGCTGAAGCTATTGTTGAAGAACCAAAGCCTGAATTAGTCCAAGAAGCAAAACCACAGGAAGAAGTGCAGGAACAACCGATAGTTAGCCCAAGAGTAGGTAAAAGACCAACCGCTGAGGAAATTATTGAAAAAATATTTGGTGAAGATCCCAAAAAGGAAGATAAGAATAAGGCAAATAATGAAAATGGAAGTGTAGAAGAAGCCAATCAAAATAATGGACAACAAGATAAAGTCCCAGCACATAAACCAAGAAAAGAACCTGTACATCAGAACAGACATCAAAATAAACATCCAAAAAACAATCCACAGGAGCGCAATGAATCAACTGAGTCCAATAATGAATCGGGATCTAGTGAATTCACTGCAGATACCATTCCGGCGCCACCAGTACAACCCGCAGAACCCGTTTTTGTAGTTGAACTAGAAGGCGTTATCGAAGGGCAAGGGGTACTTGAAATGATGCCTGATGGTTATGGATTTTTGAGAAGTTCAGATTATAATTACCTCTCATCACCGGATGATATTTATGTTTCTCCGTCCCAAATTAAGCTTTTTGGTGTGAAAACGGGTGATACTATGGTCGGTGCAATACGTCCACCCAAAGAAGGTGAGAAATATTTTGCACTACTTAAAGTATCCAGGATTAATGGTTTGGAACCTAAGTTGATCAGAGATCGGGTGCCATTCGATTACTTAACGCCCTTATTTCCAAACGAAAAATTCAAATTAACGACTTCGCCTACGGGAAAAGATTACGGAAACAGAATGATTGACCTGTTTACACCAATAGGTAAAGGACAACGTGGACTTATTGTAGCACAGCCCAAGACCGGTAAAACATTCTTATTAAAAGATATTGCCAATGCCATTTCAGCGAATCACCCAGAGTGTTATCTGATCATATTATTAGTGGATGAGCGTCCTGAAGAGGTAACAGACATGAAGCGAAGTGTTAATGCTGAGGTTATTTCTTCAACATTCGATGAACCGGCAGACAACCATACCCGTGTGGCCAATATTGTATTGGAAAAAGCGAAAAGATTGGTAGAATGTGGGCATGATGTTGTTATTCTGTTGGATTCCATCACGCGTTTGGCCCGGGCATATAACACCGTAGCACCATCATCAGGTAAGGTATTATCGGGAGGGGTGGAAGCGAATGCGCTCCAAAAGCCTAAGAAATTCTTTGGTGCTGCTCGTAAGATTGAGAATGGCGGTTCATTGACCATATTAGCTACAGCCTTGATCGATACTGGATCCAAGATGGATAGTGTGATCTTTGAGGAGTTCAAAGGTACGGGTAATATGGAGTTGCAATTGGATAGAGCATTGGCTAATAAGCGTATCTATCCTTCTATAGACCTGACTAAATCGAGTACTCGTCGGGAAGACTTGTTATTGGATGATGCCATTGTGCAGAGAATGTTTGTTTTACGTAACCATCTGGCTGATATGAAGCCTGAAGAAGCAGTGGATTTCATCAAAAAGCACATGGTTGGAACGGTTAAGAACGAAGACTTCTTGATTTCGATGAATAGTTAGAAAAAAAATAGTTTGTAGTATAATAAATTTATTTACCTTTGCAATCCCTTAGACTAAGGGGTATTCAAAATATGATTTTAAGCCATGAAACGTACATTTCAGCCATCTAGAAGAAAAAGAGCCAATAAACATGGATTCAGAACCCGTATGAAGTCCAAAAATGGCCGTAGAATCCTTGCTCGACGTAGATCTAGAGGTCGTCTTAAGCTTACCGTATCTGACGAAAGCAAGGCAAAATAATTGAATAAATGGCCGATGTGAGCCATCGTCACAAATTTCCTGCTACTTTAAGACTTAAATCTAAAAAGCAAATAGCTAGCTTATTTACCAATAAGACAAGCGTTTTCAATCATCCACTTTTATTAAAATACAACATTGAACCTACTGAAGGCCTGCCTCAGGTAGCTTTTTCCGTATCCAAAAAATTATTTAAATCTGCGGTCATTCGCAATCATATTAAGCGCAAGATGCTAGAAGCTTACCGCTTGGAATGGCGTGAACATTTAATTGATATCGGGCCCCAGAAACTTGTAGTGATGTGGATTTATATTGGTAAGACTGATCTGGATTATCATGAGATTCGTTCAGGTATGGTAAAGGCGATGAAGGAATTGAATCGAAGAGTTCTTGACTTTGAACCTAAAAAACTATAACTCTAAAAATGGTATTTGGTGAATTGGATCATATTTTAAATACTCAAATAAAATATGATTAACTGAATACGCTAAGAGGTAAAACTTGTAACTAAAATTTAAATCTTCGGTATTCTAAAATTGGGATTTCGGTGATGGGATTACAAGTAGAGATACCAATCCTTCGCAAACCTATTCTAAGAATGGCGTTTATGAAGTATGTCTCATCGGTAAGAATAAGAATAGGTTTGATACATTATGCAGGACTTTGTATATTGGTGTTGTCAGTAATTAGAATCAAAATAAAAATTTTGATTTTCAATTGTTTCCAAATACTACTAAATCATTTCTGATTATTAATGTCAACGATTAACTTCCTTCGAAAATGCATATGACAATCTATGACTTGTGAGGTAAAGAAGTACTTCATAAGAGATTATATTGGGTTAGTAATGTGATTGATTTGGAGGGTTTAAATTCAGGGGTTTATGTAGTGGAGATTAAAGAGCAGGGGATAGTTGTGAGGAGTGAGAAGTTGGTGAAAATGTAGATGTCTGAACTGGGATTTATGGGATGTTTGTGATTTTTGAGATCAATATTTTTGATTTCCATGATCAAATTTATTTTTTAAAATTAAACAATTCCGTAGCAAGTAATTGCAAAAATTGGAAATTATCCCAAGAATCAATTGAATCTTATAAATCCCATCAGTCAGCTGACTGACAGGGTTCAGACCATTTTTTAATTCGTAAATTCGCGCATTCCCGACCTACAATCGCTTGCTTGTTCCACTACTTAAAGGGCTAGTGTAATATATCCATCTAGTCTATCACATAGCGTACACTAAACAAGTTAGAATCGTTCGGTCATCATGATAAGGGAAAGGAGTAATTCAGTACAAAAATTACATCTTTTCAACACATAATAGTAGCATATAGGTTATGGATAATATAAATTTATTAATTGGATGAGAATAATTTTATTTTAACGTGAGTGGGTCCTCCCTTTTCAAGCTTGTCCAACTCAAAATGGTGGAGGAGGATATAGGTGGGTTATATTTTTGTGATTTAATTGTTCATTCAAATTGGAAAGGAAAGAGAAAAACTCAATGATTTGGATGAAGAAGAGAACCCATCCCCACTCTAATTATCGGTAACCCGTTCCATCACTTAAAGTGTTGTCACACTTTTTCCATCTCGTTTGAAGATCGAGATGGAATCGTTCAGTCATCTTGGAAAGGGAAGGGAGTGCCTCAGTGCAATAATTATATTTTCCTTACTAATATTTTTAATTAATATCTGCATCAATTTACAATTAAATGAATGATGTAAACAATAATGATAAACGTGAACAAGTCATCCTTTTCATTCATGCGGAGCTAGAGGGGATGGAAAGGGATATAAATGGATCGAACAATTTTTTATATGGATTGGAATCACCTTAAATTTTATTTAATGGGTCTTAAAGATGTTGCTTGTCTCTTTTTTGTTGGCTAAAGCCAAGTTACCAAACCGAGCATTCTCAAAAGTGCAATTTGATTTACACAATAATTTATATGAATTTTAGATAATTAAGATTTTTTATGTATCTTTAATTCTGAACTAATACCTTATGCATAAGTACAAGTCCTTATTGATAGCTTTTTTATCTAGTACATGTTTTCTTGCAGCGCAATTACCCAATGGAAGTACAGCGCCGGATTTTACAGTGAATGATATAAATGGGAATGGGTTCAGCTTATACAGTGCTATGGCGGGAGGAAAGTCAGCCTGTGTGGAATTTTTTAAAACCTCATGTACTTTTTGTTGGCATTTTCATAACAGTGGTGTGCTTCACGATGTACAAAGCAATCTAGGGTATACTACCGCTGTAGTTATGCTGGAAGCCGATTTGAATACAAATGTCGAATGTTTTTATGGACCTAATAATTGCAATGATTACACTTTTGGAAATTGGGTGGCTGGAGCCAA
>Ga0138256_10001315_pt1 | contig 26820 bp, 26 predicted proteins | sample KNB2016incub_MG_FD_105486 | JGI IMG/M metagenome (GOLD analysis project Ga0138256, IMG submission 105486) | Active sludge microbial communities from wastewater in Klosterneuburg, Austria - KNB2014incub_MG | ecosystem: Engineered > WWTP > Activated sludge > Unclassified | place: Austria...
CAGCTTCCTGGACCTGCACATCGAGCTGGTTGGTCGCGAGCTTTACGGCCAGGCCTTCTTCGGCGGCAGCTGCAGCCCGCAGGTGCAAGAGCGCGTGCGCCAGCAGTTGACGAAGAACGTGGCCGCGCTGAAACGGCTGATCAAGCTCTCGCCCTTTGCCGCCGGCACCAGCTTCACGATCGCCGACTGCTCGGCCTTTGCCGCGCTGCCCACCGTGGGCATGGCCAGCAAGGCCGTGTTCGGCACCGACTTGCTGGCCGACGGCGGCATCGACTGGAAGCCCTACATGAAGATGCTGGGCGAGCGCCCTAGCGTGCAGCGCGTGGTGGCCGACCGCAAGGCGGCGCAGGAAGCGATGGCCGGCAAGAAGTAAGGCCGGCGCGCCTGGGGCGCTCAGGCCGGCTGCACACCCGCGCCGGCGGCGGCCGGTAGCGTCAGCTGGCGCGCCAGTTCCTTGCGGTAGCGGTTGAGCTCCTGCACGGTGGAGAAGCTGCGCTCCATCAGCAGGCTCATGTTGTGCAGGATGCGGTCGACCACCTTGGTCTCCCATGCGGCGTCGAACTGGATCTGACGGTCCAACCACTGTTCCAGCCACTCGGGATTGGGCAGGCGGCTCTGGATGGTGTCGCGCGGGAACAGGTTCACGTTGACGTGCAGGTTGGTCGGGTGCAACGCCTTGGCCGTGCGCCGGGCGCTGGCCATCAGCACGCCCACCTTGGCGAAGGCCGCGCGGGCCTCGTCCCCGAAGCGGCCCATCGCGCGCTTCATGTAGCGCAGGTAGGCACCGCCGTGGCGCGCCTCGTCGCGGGCCAGGGTCTCGTAGATGACCTTGATGACCGGTTCAGAGTGCCATTCGGCGGCACGGCGGTACCAATGGTTGAGACGGATCTCGCCGCAGAAGTGCAGCATCAGCGTTTCCAGTGCCGGCGCGGGGTCGAACTCGAAACGCACCGCGTGCAACTCGTCTTCGGTGGGCACCAGGTCGGGTCGGAAGCGGCGCAGGTATTCCATCAGTACCAGCGAGTGCTTCTGCTCTTCGAAGAACCACACGCTCATGAAGGCCGAGAAGTCGCTGTCGTCGCGGTTGTCGCGCAGAAACATCTCGGTGGCCGGCAAGGCCGACCATTCGGTGATGGCGTTCATCTTGATCGTCTGCGCCTGCTCGTCGCTGAGCTGCGCGGCGTCGAAGCGAGCCCAGGGGATGTCGGTATCCATGCTCCAGCGCACGGCTTCGAGTTGTTTGAACAGTTCCGGATAAAGCATGGCAGGCCTTTCTCGAACACCGATTTTAGGTGGCCGGGGCCGACCCGGACCGTCGCAAGGCCTGCGGGATCTGCGCCAGCGTGTCCAGCACCTGCACGCCGGCGATCGGGCGGCGCTGCAGGCCGGGCGCCGTACCTCCGGCCCAGAGCTGGGTTTCGGCCTGCAATTCGGCGCGCAGCTCGGCCAGCGCATCGTGCATCTGCTTGAGTCCAAGGCAGCCGCTGAACCCCAGCGCGACGATGTTCGGGCGCATTGCCGCAGCGGCGCGCGCGATGTCCAGCAGCGGCGTCTGCACGCCCAGCGACACGCAGATGCAGCCCTCCAGCGCCAGCTGCACCTGCGCCATCAGCAGGCCCAAGCCATGCGGTTCGCCGGGCAGCGTGGTCAGCAGCACGCGCGGCGCCTGCTCGCCGGTCGGCGGCGGGATGCTGGCCAGCGCCTGATGCAGGGCTGACTGCATCACCTCGCTGTACAGGTGCTCCTCGAAGACCTGCAACTGCCCGCGCATCCAGGCATCCCCCACCGCCAGGTTCAGCGGCGCCACCACGTCGACGACGAAGGCCCGCAGGCCCAGCAGGGCCCGCAGCCGCGCCAGTTCGTGGTGCAGCGCGCGCACGTCGTGTCGGTGGATGAGCGACAGCAGCATCTGCAGGTCGGACGCAGCCAGTGCGGTTCCGGCGGTCCGCTGTGGATGGTCGACGGTGGACGCGGCCAGCCCTTGCAGGTCGGGCAGGGTCAGCGCGACCACGCGCCCCGGTCGATGGCCGGCGTCGAGCAGACGCTTGACGATGCGCAGCCGCTCGACCTGATGCAGCGGGTAGGCCCGTTCGCCGCTGGCATCGCGCGACGGCATCGGGAATCCGTAGCGTCGCTCCCACACGCGCAGGGTGTCCTTGGACAAGCCCGTGTCACGTTCGACGGCCGCGATCGACAGGCGGATGTCGGGGTTGGACAGCGGTGCACTCATGGCTGAATTGAAGCGTGGTTTGATAATCATGTCCAGGACAAGTCGTTGCAAATCATCGATCCTATGCCTAGGATGCAGCGGCTTGAGGTGGGTATTGACGGTTGTGGATGAGCGCCAGTTCGCGGTTCGAGGTTGCAGTGAGGGTCCAGTCTGGATGTCTTCATCGCACTCCACTTGTTCATGGCAGGTGATGGCGTTTGTATCGACACTTGTACTGTTTCGTTTTTATCTATACTATTCAGTCTCGTCAGAAAACCATTCGGTCTCACTCGTCTAGGACATCATGACCTTCGCAACGAATTCCAGCGCCGAGCTCGGCGTGCGCTCAAACTTCGCGGGAACTTCGGGCTTTGCGCTGGGTCACAAGCCACATTGCCAGGTTTCCCTGCTGTGCGGTTCGGCCACTTCGGTAGCCGGAACCTCCGGGCGGTTCTCCTCCTCCTCCCTCCCTCCCTCGTTCGCCCGGGGGCGCCGCACAGCAGTCTTGTTCACCGGCCCGTGCGCGGCCGAGATGGCCTGAGGCCCCGCGATGCGTCGGCTTGCCGTCATCGGATCGGGCATCGCGGGGCTGTCAACAGCCTACGCGCTGCGCCATCAGGCCCAGGTCACACTGTTCGAGGCCGATGGTCGCTTCGGGGGTCACGCACATACGGTGGACGTCACGCTTGACGGCGTCACGCACGGTGTCGACACCGGCTTTCTGGTCTTCAACCATCGCACCTACCCGCAGCTGGCACGCCTGTTCGAAGAACTGCAGGTGCCGACCGTGGCGTCGGAGATGTCGTTCTCGGTGCAAAGCCCGGCCAGTGACCTGGAGTGGAGCGGCTGCAGCCTGAACACCGTGTTCGCGCAGCGGCGCAATCTGCTGTCGCCGCGTTTCCTGGGCATGTTGGCCGACATCCTGCGCTTCAACCGTCTGGCCACCGGCCTGGCCGAGCGCGGTGCCGAGCACGAATTGCAGATGGCGATCGGCGACTTTCTCGACCAGCATCGCTTCGGGGCCGTGTTTCGCGAAGGCTACCTGCTGCCGATGATCGGCTGCATCTGGTCCTGCCCGACCGATCAGATGCTGCGCTTTCCGATCGCCACGCTGATCCGCTTCTGCCACAACCACGGTCTGATTCAGGTGGCCGACCGGCCGCAATGGCACACCGTGCAGGGTGGCTCTCGTCAGTACGTACAGCGGCTGATGGCGCACCTGCCTGATTGCCGCGCAGCGACGCCGGTGCGTGGGGTGCGTCGTCTGCCGCCGGGCCAAGGCACGGCCGGCGTGCTGGTGGCCACCGATGCCGGCGCCGAACGCTTCGACGACGTGGTGCTGGCTTGCCACAGCGATCAAAGCCTGGCGCTGCTGGACGATGCCGGCCCCGATGAACGTGCCGTGCTGGGCGCCATCCGCTACCAGCGCAATCGCGCGCTGCTGCACACCGACGCCACGATGTTGCCCCGGCGTCGCCTGGCCTGGGCGGCCTGGAATTACGAGCGCGCGGCCGACGCCCGGCAAGAGCAGGCGGGCGTGTGCCTGCACTATCTGATCAACCGGTTGCAGTCGCTGCCCTGGCAGCAGCCGGTGCTGGTGTCGTTGAACCCCTGCCGCGAGCCGGCACCGCGCAGCGTGATCGGCGAATACGACTACAGCCATCCGGTGTTCGACAGCGCGGCCATCGCGGCCCAGCGCCGTCTGGGCGACATCCAGGGACACTCTCACCTGTGGTTTGCCGGCGCCTGGACGCGCTACGGCTTTCACGAGGACGGGCTGATGTCGGGCCTGGCGGTGGCTGAAGGGCTGATGCAACGCTGGGCGGCCAACACCTTGGCGCAGGCAGCATGAGCGCCAATCGTCCCCTGCTGGGCATGGGCGAGGTCCGCCACCGGCGGCTGCGCCCGGCGGTCAACGCCTTCGCCTATCCGACCTACTTTTTGCTGCTGCCGATGCGCGCCCTGCGCGAGCAGCCGTCAGCAGCGCTGGCGCGCAACCGCTTCGGGCTGCTGAGCTTTCATGACCGTGACCATGGCGACGGTGGCAACGACGCGCTGGCCTGGATCGACCAGTTGCTGCAGCAGCAAGGGGTGAACGACGCCCGGGGCGAGGTCTGGCTGCACACCTACCCGCGGGTGCTGGGCTTTGCCTTCAAGCCGGTCAGCTTCTGGTACTGCCACCGTGTCGACGGCAGCCTGGCGGCCATCGTCGCCGAGGTCAACAACACCTTCGGCGAGCGCCACTGCTACCTGCTCGACGAGCCCGGGCTGGCCTGGGGGCAAGAGTTGCGCGCGCGCAAGGTCTTTCATGTCTCGCCGTTCTGCCAGGTGCAGGGCGAGTACCGTTTTCGCTTCATGCGCACCGACGAACGCACGGTGGCGCGCATCGATCATCACGATGAGTCGGGGCCGCTGCTGCATACCAGCGTCAGCGGCACGCTGCAGCTCTTGACCGCAGCCAGCGCACGCGCAGCCTTCTTCGGCATGCCGCTCATGACATTGGGCGTGCTGGCCCGCATCCATTGGCAGGCATTGCGCCTGTGGTGCAAACGCGTGCCGTTCATGCGCAAGCCCCCGGCGCCGGACGCCTTCACCAGCCGCTGAACTCTTTGACGAGTCCCAACCATGAACACCACCACCGCCGATCGTTTCGCCCTGCCTGCAGCGGCACCTGCCTCGGCGCGTGCCGTGCTGCGCCTGCTGCGTGCGCTGAGCGTGGGCAGCCTCGACTTGCAGCTGCCCGACGGCACGCAGATGCATTTCGGAACCCGCAGCGGCGACCAGCCGCGTGCGGCGCTGCGCCTTCACGATTGGCGCGCCTGCAGCGCGGCGCTGAAAAGCGGCGACATCGGGTTCGCTGAATCGTTCATCGCCGGCCACTGGACCACGCCTGACCTGGTGGCGCTGCTGGCGCTGTTCATCGCCAACCGCGAGGCCGTCGAGCGTGTCATCTACGGCAGCTGGTGGGGGGCGCTGGCCTACCGCATCAAGCACCTGCTGAATCGCAACTCGCGCCGCGGCGCGGCCAAGAACATCCACGCGCACTACGACATCGGCAACCCGTTCTACCGCCTGTGGCTGGACGAGACGATGAACTACTCCAGTGCCTGGTTCGACGGCGACTTGTCGCGCACCCTGGCGCAGGCGCAGCAGGCCAAGTTGCAGCGCGCGCTGAGCGAATGCGCGCTGCAGCCCGGTCAGCGCCTGCTGGAGGTGGGCTGCGGCTGGGGCGCGGTGGCCGAAGCGGCGGCGGCGGCCGGTGCCGAGGTCACCGGGGTCACGCTGTCCGACGAGCAGCTGAGCTATGCGCGCCAGCGCCTGCAGCGTCAGGGGCTGTCTGAGCGCGCCGATCTGCGGCTGCAGGACTACCGCGACATCGACGACGCACCGTTCGACGCCATCGTCTCGATCGAGATGTTCGAAGCCGTCGGCCGCGAGTACTGGGACAGTTACTTCAAACTGCTGAAGACCAAGCTCAAGCCGGGTGGCAGGGCGTGCATACAGACCATCACCATCCGCGACGACCTGTTCGACCGCTATGTGCGATCGACCGACTTCATCCAGCAGTACATCTTTCCCGGCGGCCTGCTGCCGAGCACGCCCGCCTTTGTTGAGCAGGCGCGAAAGGCCGGGCTCGAGGTGGTCAATCAGATGGCCTTCGGCGCCGACTACGCCGAGACTTTGCGGCGCTGGCGTGTGCAGTTCCTGAGCCAGGACGGTGCGGTGCGCAAGCTCGGCTTCGACACCCGCTTCATGCGCATCTGGGAGTTCTACCTGGCCTATTGCCAGGCCGCGTTCGCCACCCGCAACACCGACGTCGTGCAGTTCACGCTGCGCAACCCCGAGCAGGCGGGCTGATCCCCATGAGCATGCATCGCCGCGCGCTGCTGACACTGGGCCTGGGCAGCCTGTTTTCGCCCGTGGCGCAGGCACTGGACAGGCCGGCCGAGCTGCAATCGGTGTGGCCGCAGGCGCAGCTGATCGGCAGCGGCCGCATGCGCTTCCTGGGCCTGTCGATCTACGACGCGCACCTGTGGGCGCCCGCGCCGCTGTCGGCGGCCGACTGGTCCGAAAGGCCGCTCGCGATCGAGCTCGTCTACACGCGCTCGCTGCAAGGCGCGCAGATCGCTGAACGGTCGCTCGACGAAATGCAACGCCAGCTCAACATCGGCAGCGCCGACGCCGAGCGCTGGCTGGCCACGATGAAAGCCACCTTTCCCGACGTGCGCGACGGTGATCGCCTGACCGGCATCTACCGCCTGGGCGACTCGGCGCGCTTCTACTGGAACGGCGGCCTGCGCAAAACGTGGTCCGATGCGGCGCTGGCGAAGCACTTCTTCGGCATCTGGCTGTCACCGCAGACTTCGGAACCCTCGCTGCGCGAGGCCCTGTTCGGTGGCCGCGTTTGAGCTGCCACATCCGCCGGCGCGCACGACGGGCCCGGCGGTGATCGATGGCAGCGCCTGGCGGGGCGGCTGGCGCCAGGGCCTGAGCTATGGCGCGCTGGGCCTGCCGCTGGCCTTCGTCGCGCTGCCGCTGTACGTGCAACTGCCCAACCACTACGCCACGGTGTTCGGCATCCCGCTGGCGACACTGGGCGCGTTGCTGTTGGGGGCGCGCCTGCTGGACGCGGTGGCCGACCCCGTGATCGGCCGCGCCTGTGACCGCTGGCTGGCACAGTCGACGCGCCTGGCACTGCGCCGCGCCGCTGTGGCTGCGCTGCTGCTGGCGCTGGGATTTCACGCGCTGTTCTTTCCGCCGGTGCAGGGCCAGCAGGCCCTGCTGTGGTGGTGCGGCCTGATGCTGGCATTGACCTACCTGAGCTACAGCGTGGTCAGCGTCTTGCATCAGGCCTGGGGCGCGCGGCTGGGCGGTGACGAGGCCCAGCGTGCTGCCATCGTGTCGTGGCGCGAAGGCTTGGCGCTGGTGGGCGTGCTGGTGGCCAGCGTGCTGCCCGCGCTGGCCGGCCTGGGTGCGGCCAGCCTGGTGTTCGCGATCGCGCTGGCAGCCGGCCTGCTGGCGCTGCGGCAGGCGCCCGCCCCCGCGCAGGGGGCCGCCGAGGCCGCAGCGCCGCTGCTGGCGCCGCTGCGCACGCTGGCGTTCCGCCGCCTGCTGGCGATCTACCTGATCAACGGCATCGCCAGCGCGGTGCCGGCCACCCTGGTGCTGTTCTTCATCCGCGACCGGCTGCAGGCCGCGGCCTTCGAGCCGCTGTTCCTGGCCAGCTACTTTGCGGCCGGTGCATTGTCGATGCCGCTGTGGCTGCGCCTGGTTTCGCGCTGGGGCCTTTCGCGCAGCTGGCTGCTGGGCATGGGCCTGGCGGTCGTTGCCTTCGTGTGGGCACTGGTCCTGGGCCCCGGAGACGTGCTGGCCTTCACCCTGGTCTGCCTGGCCAGCGGCGTGGCGCTGGGCGCCGATCTGGCATTGCCCGGCGCCATGCTGGCCGGCGTGGTGCAGCGTGCCGGCCATGGCGGGCGGCTCGAAGGCGGCTACTTCGGCTGGTGGAGCTTCGCCACCAAGCTCAATCTGGCGCTGGCCGCAGGCCTGTCGCTGCCGATCCTGCAGGTGCTGGGCTATGCCCCGGGCCGGCAGGACGCGCAGGCCCTGCAGGCGCTTTCACTCACCTATTGCCTGCTGCCCTGCGGGCTCAAGCTGCTGGCCGGCGCGCTGTTGTGGCGCGGCTGGATGCGGCACGAGGACCGATCATGACCCTTCGACGACATCTGTTGACCCTGGCTGCTGCCGCGGCATTGCTGGCTGGCTGCGCATCGCCCACACCCGGCGACTACGTGGCCGAGAGGCCGGTGCTCGACCTGCGCACGTATTTCAACGGGCCCATCGAGGCCCACGGCATCTTCACCGACCGTTCGGGCAAGGTGGTGCGCCGATTCACGGTGCAGATGACCGGCAGCTGGAACGGCAAAGAGGGCGTGCTGGACGAACGTTTCACCTACAGCGACGGCAAGATCGAACGCCGCGTCTGGCGCCTGACCGACGAGGGCGGTGGTCGCTGGATCGGCCGCGCCGACGACGTGGTCGGCACGGCGCAAGGGCGGGTGGCGGGCAATGCACTGAACTGGCGCTACACGCTGCGCCTGCCGGTGGACGGCAGTGTCTATGAGGTCGCCTTCGACGACTGGATGTATCTGGTGGACGACAAGGTGATGCTCAACAAGGCGGCCATGAGCAAGTTCGGCATTCACCTGGGCGAGGTCACGCTGGCCTTCGTCAAGAAGTAGCACATGGCTCTGAACCCCCGCATCGTCGACTGGAAGGGTCGCGTGGTCTGGCTGGTGGGCGCGTCCAGCGGCATCGGCCGCGCCACTGCCGAGCGCTTGCATGCCCTGGGGGCCACCGTGGTGGTCTCGGCGCGCAGCAGCGCCACGCTCGACGCCTTCGTGCGCACGCACCCGGGCAGCCTGGCGATTGCGCTCGACGCCACCGATCGCCAGGCCATGCGCGACGCGGCCAGCCGCATCGTCGCCGAGTTCGGCCGCATCGACCTGGCCGCCTACTGCGCCGGTTACTACAAGCCGATGCGCGCCACGGCTTTCGACCTCGACGAGGCGCTGCGCCATGAGCAGGTCAACTACGTCGGCGCGCTGCACCTGCTGGACGCCGTGTTGCCGGTGCTGCTGCGTCAGCGCAGCGGCCACCTCAGCCTGGTCAGCAGCGTGTCGGGCTATCGCGGCCTGCCCAAGGCGCTGGCCTACGGGCCGACCAAGGCGGCGCTGATCAACCTGGCCGAGTCGCTGTACATCGACCTTACCGACCAGGGCATCGGCGTGTCGGTGGTCTGTCCGGGCTATGTCGACACGCCGCTGACCGAGCAGAACGACTACAGGATGCCCGGGCTGATCAGCGCCGAGCAGGCCGCGCGCGAGATCGTCCAGGGCTGGCAGCAGGGGGACTTCGAGATCCACTTTCCCAAGCGCTTCACGCGCTGGGTGAAGATGCTGTCGCATCTGAGCGAAGGCTTGTATTTTCGCGCGGTGCGTCGCGTCACCGGCCTATGAGCAGGCCCGCCCATGCCGACGCCCGCGTGCAGCGGGTGATCGAGTTCTTCGAGGGCCTGCAGGCGTCGGACGTGCAGCGCATGACGCGCTACTACGCGGCCGATGCCCATTTCAAGGACCCGTTCAACGAGGTGCACAGCTGCACGGACATCGAGCGCGTCTTCGCCCACATGTTCAAGTCACTGGACGACCCACGCTTCGTGATCCGCGACGTGATGTTGCAGGGCGACCAGTGTTTTCTGAGCTGGGATTTCCACTTCCGCATGAAGCGCTTCGCGCGTGACGAACAGCTGATCCGTGGCGGCAGCCATCTGCGCTTCGCGCCCGACGGCCGTATCGCGATGCACCGCGACTACTGGGACGCCGCCGAAGAGCTGTACGAGAAGCTGCCGTTGCTGGGCAGCTTGATGCGCTGGCTCAGACGCCGCGCCAACGCCTGAGCACTATCTCAACCAGCCCTTGCGCCTGAAGTAGATGAACGGCGCGGCCACCGAGGCCAGCATCAGCGCCAGCGCCAGCGGATAGCCCCAGGTCTTGTCCAGCTCGGGCATGTACTTGAAGTTCATGCCGTAGACGCTGGCGATCAGCGTCGGCGGCAGCAGCGCCACGCTGGCCACCGAGAAGATCTTGATGGTCTTGTTCTGGTTGATGTTGATGAAGCCGACCGTGGCGGCCATCAGGAAGTTGATCTTGTCGAACAGGAACGCGGTGTGGCCGTCCAGACTGTCGATGTCGCGCAGGATCTGCCGCGCCTCCTCGAACTGCTCGGCGTTGAGCATGCGACTGCGCATCATGAAGCTCAAGGCGCGGCGCGTGTCCATCACGTTGCGCCGGATGCGGCCGTTCAGGTCTTCCTCGCGCGCAATCGCCGTCAGCGCCTCACCGGCGGCCGAATCGTCGACGTCCTGCTTGAGCACGCGGGCGCTCACGGCCTCCAGGCCGTCGTAAATGCCCTCCAGCGCATCGGCGCTGTATTCGGCGTCGGCGTCGTAGAGCTTGAGCAGGACGTCCTTGGCGTCCTGGATCAGTGCAGGGATGCGGCGCGCCCGCAGGCGCAGCAGCCGGAACACCGGCAGATCTTCGGCGTGCACCGAGAACAGCACGTTGTGGTGCAGGATGAAGGCCACGCGAACGTTGCGTGACGGCTTGTCGTCGGGGCCGCCGTCGCCCTCGATCAGGAAGTCCGATCGGATGTGCAGCTCGCCGTTGTCCTCTTCGTAGAAGCGTGCCGACTCCTCCAGGTCGTCGTCGACGGCGTCGCTCGGGATGTTCAGCCCGAAGCGGCTGCTGATCCAGCTCTTTTCCTCGGCGGTGGGGTTCTCGAGGTCGACCCACACCGGCTGCACCTGTACCAGCGCGGACGGGTCATCGATCTCTTGCTGGGTCAGCCGGCCGTTGGCCAGCGTGAAGACGTTGAGCATGCTCGCTCCGGTGGTCTGCGGCGGCGCCCGGAGGGGGTGGGCGCTGCCGCTTCACGCGGGTGGGTGGGCAGTCGGAGCGGCCGCCGAGCCAGCGCCGAGGGCCGAGCGCGGACGGTCACACCGGGTCGGGGACGTCCAAGCGGCTGGCTCCGTGGTGGCGGTGCAGAATTATGGCATCGGCCTCGGGCGCCGGCGGCCCTTGGCGGCGTGCGCCCATGGGCCGAACAGGGCGCCGGACGGCCGGTCATCGTATGCTTGCGGGTTGATCTTCACAGATGCTGCGGCCCCGATCCCACCATGCGCGACATTGCCCCTTTCCACCTCGCCTTTCCGGTTCACGACCTCGCGCTGGCGCGCCAGTTCTACGGTCAGTTTCTTGGCTGTCCCGAGGGGCGCTCGAGCAGCGAATGGATCGACTTCGACCTCTTCGGCCACCAGATCGTGGCGCACCTGGCTCCGGCCCGGACGCCAGACCACCACAACCCGGTCGACGGCCACGACGTGCCGGTGCCGCACTTCGGCGTGGTGCTCGACTGGGACGACTTCCACGCCCTGGCCGACCGCCTGCGCGCGGCGGGCGTCAGGTTCGTGATCGAGCCCTACATTCGATTCGCCGGCCAGGTGGGCGAACAGGCCACGATGTTCTTCCGCGACCCGTCAGGCAATGCGCTGGAATTCAAATCGTTCCGCGACCGCTCACAGCTGTTCGCCCATTGAGGCGCAGGCGCTGACCATGGCAGACAGCACCCAGTTCATCTTCATCCGTCACGGCGAGACCGACTGGAACCGCCAGCAGCGATTCCAGGGCCAGATCGATGTGCCCTTGAACGACATCGGCCTCGCGCAGGCGGGTCGGCTGGGTCAGCGCCTGGGCGCCGAGCCCGCCGATGTGCTGGTTTGCAGCGATCTGCTGCGCACCCGCCAGACCGCGGCACCGCTGGCCGAAGCCTGGGGTGCTGCGCCTGAACTGCTGCCCGGCGTGCGCGAGCAGAGTTTCGGCGTGCTCGAAGGGCTGGACGTGCCCACCATCCAGCAGCAGTACCCCGACCTGTGGGCCGAATGGTGCATCCACCATGCCAACTTTGCCTTGCCCGGTGGCGAGAGCATCCGCCAGTTTCACGGCCGCGTCTTGTCGGCGGTGCGAGATCTGGCGGCGCGCTACATGGGGCTGACGGTGGCCGTGGTCACCCACGGCGGCGTACTCGACATGCTGTGGCGCAGCGCGCACCAGCAGCCGCTGGACGGCCTGCGCCGTTGCGAGATCCCGAACACCGGCATCAACCGGCTGCGCTGGCGCAACGGGCTGCTGCTGATCGACCACTGGGCCGACGCGGCCCACCTGCAGGGCCTGCCCGAGCAGCCGCCGACCAACGCACCGCCGGTGTAGGCAGTCGCTCAGCCGCGGCGCGCGGGCCAGCGGCCCGGTGACGCCGCTTTCAGCTCGGCATCGTGCTGGCCCAGAGACGGTGCCGCATGGGCGATGGTGCCGGGGGTGGTGCTGAGCTTGGGCACGATGCCCGGCACCTTCAGCGGCTGGCCATCACCGGCCGTGACGTCGACGATCATGCCGCGCGCCCGGTACTGCGGGTCGGCGGCGATGTCGGCCACGTTGTAGATGCGGCCGGCCGGCACCGCGGCAGCGTCGAGCACGGCCTGCACCTCGCTGCGGCTGCGCTGCACCGTCCAGGCGCCGATGGCGGCGTCGATCTCGTCGCAGCGGCGCACGCGGCCCTCGTTGTGCACCAGGTCGGGGTCGTCGGCCAGGTCGGGGCGGTCGATGGCGTGCATCAGGCGGCGAAAGATGCTGTCGCCGTTGCCGGCCACCAGCACGTACTGACCGTCGTTGCAGGGGTAGGCGTTGGTCGGTGAGATGCCGGGCAAGGCGCTGCCCGAGGCCTGGCGCACCGCGCCGAAGGCGTCGTATTCGGGCAGCAGGCTTTCCATCACGTTGAACACCGCCTCGTACAGCGCCACGTCGACCACCTGGCCTTGGCCGCCGTTGACCTCGCGGTGGCGCAGGGCAGTCAAAACGCCGATCACGCCGTGCAGCGCGGCCAGGCTGTCGCCGATCGACACACCCACGCGCACCGGCACGCGGCCGGGCTCGCCGCTCAGGTGGCGCAGCCCGCCCATGGCCTCACCCAGCACGCCGAAGCCGGGCTTGTCGCGGTCGGGCCCGGTCTGGCCGTAGCCCGAGATGCGCAGCATGATCAGCCCCGGGTTGGCCGCGTGCAGCGCGTCCCAGCCCAGGCCCCAGCCTTCCAGCGTGCCGGGCTTGAAGTTCTCGATCAGGATGTCGGCTTCAGCCGCCAAGGCCCGCACCACGTCCTGGCCGGCGGGCGTGCGCAGGTCCAGGCAGACCGAGCGCTTGTTGCGCGACTGCACCTCCCACCACACCGAGGTGCCGTTGCGCAGCAGCCGCCAGCGGCGCAGCGGGTCGCCGGTGCCGCCGGGCTCGACCTTGATCACGTCGGCGCCGAAGTCGGCCAGCGTGCGCGCGGCGAACGGGCCGGCGATCAGCTGGCCGAGCTCCAGCACCTTCAGCCCTTGCAGGGCTTGCATGCCGGTCACCGGGATCAGACGCCGACCTTCACTGCCAGCTCAGTGCCGACAGGTCGTTGGCCGACAGCGGCGCGGTCGTCCACAGGCCCTTGACGCGGGCATTGGCAATCGTGATGCCGGTCGGCTGGAACAGGTAGGCGGCCACTGCTTCCTCAGCCACCAATTTCTGCGCTTCGCCCATCAGCTTGTTGCGCTCGCTCTGCTGCACGGTGGCGTTGATCTTCGCCCACAGCTCGTTGAAGGCCTTGGACTCGTAACCCCAGTAGTAGTTGGGGCGCGCGAAGTTGCCGAAGTCCAGCGGCTCGACGTGCGACACGATGGTCAGGTCGTAGGCCTTCTGCCCATACACGCCCGACATCCACTGCGCCCACTCGACGTTCTCGATCTTGACCTTGATGCCCACCTTGGCCAGTTGCGACGCGATCACCTCGCCGCCCTGGCGCGCGTACGACACCGGCGGCAGCTTCATCGTCAGCTCCAGCGGCAGCGCCACGCCGGCCTGGTGCAGCAGTGCACGCGCCTTGGCCTGGTCGAAGGGGTTGATGCCGGTGGTGTCGATGTAGCCCGGCGCGCCCGGTGTGTAGAAGCTGCCGATCGGCACGCCGAAACCGTCGGCCGCACCTTCGATCACCGCCTTGCGGTCGATCGCCGCAAGAATGGCGCGGCGCACGCGAACGTCGTCCAGCGGCTTGCGCTTGTTGTTGATCGCCAGGATGGTCTTGGCGCGCGAGCCGCTGATCAGCACCTGGAACTTCTTGTTGTTCTCGAACTGCTTCAGGCTGCGCTGCGCGGCCACGCGTGGAAAGGCGTCGACGTCACCCGACAGCAGCGCCGCCACCTGCGCCGACACGTCGCTGATGAAGCGGATGGTCACGCGGCGCAGCTTGACGTCCTTGGCATTGCGGTAGCCGTCCCAGCGCGACAGCACCACGCTCGAGCCCTTGTTCCAGGCTTCCAGCTTGTACGGGCCGGTGCCCACCGGCTGCGTGCCGTTGGTCGCCGCGCTCTTGGGCTCGACGATGATCGCCGTGCCCTGGCCCAGCTGGAACGGCAGGTCGATGCTGCCGTTCTTCAGCTGCAGCACCACGGTGTTCGCATCGGGCGTCTCGATGGCGGCGAAGTTGTTGAAAACCGCCTTGTCCTTGTTCACGCTGTCCTTGGCCACCGCGCGCTCGAAGCTGAACTTCACCGCGCTGGCGTTGAAGGGCTCACCGTTCTGGAACTTGACGCCCTGGCGCAGCTTGAAGGTGTAGGTCTTGAGATCGGGGCTGACGGTCCAGCTTTCGGCCAGCAGCGGCGTGATCCTGCTGTCGCTGTTGATCTTGGTCAGCGTCTCGAAGATGTTGTACAGCGACACCTCGGAGATCGACGAGGCAGCGCCGGCGGTCGGGTCCAGGCCCGGTGTCGGTTCGAGCTGCATGGCCATCACCAGCGTGTCCTTCTTGGACTGCGCCTGGGCCGGTGCCTGCAGCAGCAGCGCCGCTGCGGCGAGCAGCAGGGCGGGCAATGCGAACGGGGTCGAAAATCGGAACGACGTCATCGAAGGGCCTCCGTGAGCGGGGTGCCAATCCTAAGGCAGCGTTGCCCTGGCTCGTCCTCAGGTCGCGGCCACCGGCTGCAGGGCCGCCACCGGCTCGGGCGCCAGCAGTGTGCCGTCGCGCAGGCCGCGCAGCGTGCCCAGCAGCAGCGCCGCGATCACCAGCGATGCCAGCGCCAGCAGCAGCACGCCCAGGTTGGCCATCAGTCCGCCAGGGCCGGCCAGTCGCAGCGTCAGCGCCGCCAGTGCCGCCACGGGGAACGACATTCCCCAATGCGCCAGACCGAACGGCAGGCCGGCGATCTGGCGCGCCTGCAAGGCCACCCAGACCAGGCTGAACATCGCCGCGCCCCACAAGGCCCAGGCCAGCAGCGGCGGTGCGCCGAACTGCAGCAGCGACAGGCCGACCACGGCAGGCGGCGCGATGAAGATGAAACTGGTCGGCCGCATGCGGTCGGGCCACAGGCCCTGCAGCGCGATGCGCACCGCGATCAGGATCAGCACCACCGGCCAGAACAGCAGGCCGACGCCGAACTGCGCAGCCGACCACTCGACGTAGCCCAGCGGCACGCCGGCCAGCGGCACCAGCACGTTGCCGACGACGGGAATGACCAGCGCCGGCGTTGCGCTGGCCCAGACCAGTCCGCCCGGGCCGTTGCCCTTCCACCAGCGGCCCAGCACCCAGACTGTCACCGCCGCCTGAGCCAGGGCACCCAGCGCCCACAGCGCCCGCGTCACGGGGCCGGCCTGGCCATGCGCCACGGCCACCGTGGCGAGCAGGATCAGCGCGATCGGCAGTGTCGCGATGAAGGTGTGACGCACCGGGTGCCGGCAGTCCTCGGCCCAGGCCTCGGGATGGCGCCGCGCACGCGCCAGCGTGGCCAGCGCCAGCGCGGCAAACACCAGTGCCGCCAGCAGCGCGACCGCCAGCGAGATGGCGCTGGCCGCATCGCCCATCAGCGGCGCGGCGCGATGCCAGGCCAGCGACAGGCCGGTCAGCCCCATCACGATCGAAAACCAGCCCGGGAACAGAAATTTCAGCGGCGTGGCGTTCACTTCAGCTGTGCGCCGTGGGCGTCGAACACCTGCACGGTGACGTCGATGCCCTGGCTCACGCTCTGCGTCACGGTGCAATAGGCCTCGAAGCCGCCCATCACGCGTTCCAGGTGCTCCAGCGTGTCGCCGGGCACGCCCAGGGTCAGCGTGGCCTTCAGGCCCAGCACGCGCAACCGGCCCTCGGCGTTGCGGCCGACCTCGGCCTGCACGTCGCAGGCGATGCGGCCCGGGTCCTGCTTGAACTTGCGCCAGGCGAACAGCAGCGACGCGCTCAGGCAGTTGCCCACCGCGGCGGCCAGCAGCTGCACTGGCGAAGGCCCCTGCCCCTGTCCCAGTGGCGGGGGTTCGTCGCACAGCAGCGCCGGCACGCCGGCGGCGAAATGCGCCTCGAACTGAAAGTCCGCGATCTGGGTCAGGCGCACGGTTTCGGTGTTGTTGCTCATGGGGATCCTCGGTCTGCAGCGGCCGCGGCAACGGCCCGTTGGCCGCTTGGTCGCGGCGGGTCTAGCGCACCTTGCCCAGCAGGGTCTGCACCTCGTCCAGCAGCGTGCCGAGCTCGCCTTCCGCCTGTTCGTCGAGCCGCAGCCGCGACTGCAGCTCTTGCTGCATGAAGCACACCGTCATGCGCACATAGGTGCTGTCGAGTGCCTTGCGCACGGCAGCCATCTGCGACGCAATGTCGAGGCAGGGTTGGTCCTCCTCGATCATGCGCTGGATGCCGCGCAACTGGCCCTCGGCACGCTTGAGGCGATTGAGCAGGTCGGTTCGGGCGGCGCTGTCGGCAAGCATGGACATGGTGAAACTCAGGGCATGGGGTGCGGCAGGAGTGGTCATTGTGTCTAACTTGCGCAGGCTTCGTTCAGCGCAGGCCGCAGCTGGCGCCACCTTCGGGAACGCCCAGCTTCTTCAGCAGGAAGCTCGGCGGGCAGAAGTTGGTGATGCCCGACTGGAACAGGTTCAGGCCCACGAACGCGGTGAGCGCCAGGAACCAGGAGCTGACGAACAGGGGGCTGCCGTCGACGCCGAGCGCGAGCGAGAGCAGAACAAAAAAACCGGCCATCAGGCGGATGTAGCGGTCGACGGTCATGATCAGACTCCTTCAGGTTGAATCGGGGTGAAGCGCCGCCGGTACAGCGCGTAGTACAGGACCGGAATCACGACAAGCGTGAGCAGGGTGGACACGGCGATGCCGAACAGCAGCGAGATCGCCAGCCCGTTGAAGATGGGGTCGTCCAGGATGAACAGCGCGCCGATCATGGCCGCCAGGCCGGTCAGCGCAATCGGTTGCGCGCGCACGGCCGACGATTCGACGACCGCGTCCTTGAAGGCCATGCCGCGGGCCAGCTGCAGCTCGATGAAGTCGACCAGCAGGATCGAGTTGCGCACGATGATGCCGGCCAGCGCGATCATGCCGATCATGCTGGTGGCGGTGAACGGTGCGCCCAGCAGCGCATGGCCGGGCATCACGCCGATGATGGTCAGCGGGATCGGCGCCATGATCACCAGCGGTGTCAGATAACTCTTGAACTGCGCCACCACCAGCAGGTAGATCAGGATCAGGCCCACGCCGTAGGCCGCACCCATGTCGCGAAAGGTCTCGTAGGTGATCTGCGATTCGCCGTCCCACTTCACCGCGTATTGGCGGAAGGGATCGGCCGGCTGGTGGATCCAGTATTCACCCACCGCGCCGGTGCCGGGCAGCGCTGCCTCGGGCAGCTTGCCGCGGATCGCGAACAACCCGTACAGCGGCGAATCGGGGATCTGCGCTTGGCCGCCGGCGCGCCGGCCGATGTCGCCGAACACGTACGACACGCCCTGCAGGTTCTTCGTGAACAGCGGCTTGTCGATCACGCCGCGTTCGATGCGCACCAGCTCTGACAGCGGCACCAGCTGCCCGTTGGCGGCGCGCAGCGGCAGCGCCAGCAGGGCGTCCAGTCCGACCTGGGCCTCGCGCGGCAGCTGCAGCCGCACCGGCACCGGGTACTTGCTGTGGCCGTCGTGCAGCCAGGCGGCATCGGCCCCCGACAACGCGGCCTGCACCGTCTGCGCCACCTGTGCCACCGGGATGCCCAGCGACTCGGCGCGCTGACGCTGCACGCGCAGGAAGGCGCGCGGCGCGTCGATGCGCAGGCTGGAATCGATGGCTGCGATGTCGGGCGTGTCGTGGAAGGCTTTCTCCAGCCGGGCTGCCAGCTGCTGGCGGCCGGCCTCGTCGGGGCCGTAGACCTCGGCCACCAGCGGGCTTTGCACCGGCGGGCCGGGTGGTACTTCCACCACCTTGAGCTTGCCGCCGTGACGCTGCGCGATGCGGTCGAGCTCGGGCCGCAGGCGCTGCGCGATGACGTGGCTTTGCTCGTCGCGGTGGTGCTTGTCGACCAGGTTGACCTGCAGGTCGCCCTGTTCGGCGTCGGCGCGCAGGTTGTACTGGCGCACCAGGCCGTTGAAGGTGATCGGGCTGGCGGTGCCGGCATAGCCTTGCAGGTTCAGCACCTCGGGCTGGCGCGACAGAAAGGCCCCCAGCTCGTGCAGCGCAGCAGCCGTGTCTTCCAGCGGCGTGCCGGCGGGCATGTCCAGCACCAGCTGGAACTCGCTCTTGTTGTCGAAGGGCAGCATCTTCAGCACCACCCCGATCGCCGAGTTGGGCACCAGCGCCAGCGACACCGACAACAGCACCGCCAGCAGCACGCCGCCCAGCAGCGCCCAGCGGCGCGATGCGCGGTCCAGCAGCGGGCGCAGCACGCGGTCGAACAGGCGCGGCAGCCGCGCGGCCAGCCCGCTGGGGCCGGCCGTGGCCGCGTCGCCGTGACCGTGCGATCGCATCAGGCGCAGCGCCAGCCACGGCGTGACGGTGAAGGCGATGGCCAGCGACAGCGCCATGCCCAGGCTGCTGTTGATCGGGATCGGGCTCATGTACGGGCCCATCAGCCCGGACACGAAGGCCATCGGCAGCAGTGCGGCGATGACGGTCAGCGTGGCCAGGATGGTCGGCCCGCCGACCTCGTCGACTGCCTCTGGAATGATCTCGCGCAACGGCTTGCCCGGTTCGAGCTGCTGGTGGCGGTGGATGTTCTCAACCACCACGATGGCGTCGTCGACCAGGATGCCGATCGAGAAGATCAGCGCGAACAGCGACACGCGGTTGAGCGTGAACCCCCAGGCCCAGCTGGCGAACAGCGTGGCCGTCAGTGTCAGGATCACGGCGGCGCCGACGATCACCGCCTCGCGCCGGCCCAGCGCCAGGCCCACGAGCAGGATCACCGAGCCGGTGGCGAAGGCCAGCTTCTGTATCAGCTTGTTGGCCTTGTCGGCCGCCGTCTGGCCGTAGTCGCGCGTGACCGTGGCTTCGACGCCGGCCGGGATCACGGTGTTGCGAAGCGCATCGACGCGCTCGCGTGCCGCGCTGGCCACGTCGACGGCGTTCTCGCCGGGCTTCTTGGTCAGCGTCAGCGTCACCGCGGGGTATACCGGGCCGGCGGCCGCAGCCCCGGCGCTGCCTGCGGCACTGGCAGCCGCACCCGGCGTGAACCAGACATAGCGCTGGGGTTGGGCAGCACCGGCTTCAACGCGTGCCACCTCGCGCAGGTAGACCGGCTTGCCCTGACTGACGCCCACCACCAGCTGGCCGACGTCGTCGGCGCTGCGCAGGAATTCACCCGTCTCGACGCTCAGCATGCGGCCGGTCGCGTCGGGGTCAACCACACTGCCCGAAGGCTGCCCGGCATTGGCTGCCGCCAGCGTCTGTTTCAGGCGCAGCAGGTCGACGCCCCGTTCGCGCAGGCGGCTGGGGTCCAGCGTCACCTGCACCACACGGCCGGGGCCGCCGATGGTGTGCACCTCACGCGCGCCGGGCACGCGCTTGAGCTCGGCCTCCATCGTGTGCGCCACGCGTTCGAGCTCGACCGCCGGCATGCCGTCTTGGCTCCACAGCGTGACCGCCAGCACCGGCACGTCGTCGATGCCGGTCGGGCGCACGATGGGCGTCAGCGTGCCCAGGCCGGCGGGCAGCCAGTCCTGGTTGGCATTCAGCACGTCGTACACGCGCACCAGCGCTTCGGTGCGCGGCACACCCACCTTGAACTGCACCGTGACCATCGCCACGCCGGGCCGCGACACCGAGTAGGTGTGCTCGATGCCGGCGATCTGGCCCAGCGCCTGCTCGGCCGGGCGCGCTACCAGGTTCTGCACGTCGACGCTGGCCGCACCCGGGAAGGGAATGATCACGCTGGCCATCGTGACGTTGATCTGCGGCTCTTCCTCGCGTGGCGTCACCAGCACCGCAAACAGCCCCAGCAGCAGCGCCACCAGCGCCAGCAGCGGCGTCAGTGCATGGTCCTGGAAGGCGGCTGCCAGGCGGCCCGACACGCCCAGTGGTGGTGGCGGCTTGTTCATGGCTTGGCGGTCGCCGGGCGCGCGTCGGCAAGGCCGGCCTTGATGGCGTCGGCGGCGATGCGGTCACCGGCCTTCAGACCGGCCAGCACGTCGATGCCTTCATTCCCATGGTCGCTGCCCAGGCGCACGGCGCGCAAGGCAAAGCCCTGGTCCTGGGCGACATAGACGGCAGTCAACTCACCGCGACGCAGTACGGCGGCGGCCGGGACGCGCAAGGCCGTGGCGGCCACGGCGGGGTTGGCCTCGCCGCTGAAGCGGATGCGTGCCACCTGGCCCGGCACCAAGTCCTTCAGCGCCGATCGTGGCAGGTCCAGCCGCCATTCGACGGTCTGCGACACGGCGTCGGCGCTGGCCAGTTCGGTCTTGCGCTCGGGCTGGATGCGGCGGCCGTCGCCCAGTTCGACCTCGATGCGCGTGGCCTGGCGCGCCAGCGCCGCCATCGACAAGGGCACCTGCACGGTGGCGCGCATGGCGTCGGGCGCGTAGATGGTGGCGATGGCCAGGCCCGGGCTGGCCAGGTCGCCGGCCTGCATCTGCGTGGCCAGCACCACGCCGTCGAAGGGTGCGGCGACGGCGGCGTAGCCGCGCGCCAGGCTGGCCTGGGTGCGGGCGGCCTGGGCCTGCTGCACGCCCGACTGCGCGGCCCTGAACTGGGTGTCCGCCGTATCCAGCGCGGCCTGGCTGACAAAACCCTGGGCACGCAGGTCGCGTGTGCGTTCGGCGGCCAGCCGGGCGTTGCGCGCTTCGGCCTCGGCCTGGGCGAGCCCGGCTGCGCTGCGCTGCAGGCCGGCCTGGGCATCACGGTCGTCAATGCGCGCGATGGCCTGGCCCGCCTTCACGCGGTCACCCGCCTTGATCAGCAAGGCCGTCAGGTTGCCGCTCAGCTGCGCCGAGACCGTGGCCTGGCGCAAGGGCTCGAGATGACCTTCCAGCGTCAGCGAAAGGCCTGCGCCGGTGGCTTGCGCGGTGACCAGCGGCACATCGGCCGCCCGGGCCGGTGCGCTCGCCGCCAGCAAGGCGGCCGCCGCCAGTGAGAACGCCAGCGTTTGAAGGGGTGACTTGATGACCATGTGGCCATCATACTATATACCCCATAGGGTATCAATAGCCTACAGCAACTGAGGCCGGTTGGGCAGCTCGTCGGGGTTGTCGGTGCGCTCGGGCAGGGCAAAGTGGCGCATCAGCAGCGTGTCGACGGCGTCGACCGCCTTCAGCAGACCAGCCTCGAAGTGGCGCTGGCGAAACTCGACCTGCATGTCGGCGACGATGGACTGCCAGTGGTCGGCCTCGACAAGCCGAGCCACGCCGCGGTCGGCGACGACCTCGATCGCGCGCTCGGCCAGCAGCAGGTAGATCAGCACGCCGTTGTTCGCTTCGGTGTCCCACACGCGCAGCTTGCCGAACAGCGCGATCGCCCGTTCGCGTGCGCTGGCGTTGCGCCGCAGGTAGCTCAGCGGCAGACCGGCTTCGACGCAGACCCGGATCTCGCCGCTGTGGTGCTTCTCGCTGGCGGCAATGCGCTGCTCGATGCGGTCCAGCGCCGCCGGGCCGAGCGCGCGCCGGGTGTCGGTCTCGTCGTGCCAGCGGTGCCGCAGCAGCCGCGCCAGGCGCTTCATCACCAGCTTCCCCCTGAGCCACCGCCGCCGAAGTCGCCACCACCACCCGACGAGAAGCCGCCGCTGCCGCTGGACGAATACCCGCCGCCACCGCCGAAGCCACCGCCGCCACCGCCCCAGCCGGACGAACCTCGTCGCCCGGGTGAGGTGGCTTTCCAGGCCGCCGATCCGATGCCCAGCACGCTCATGCCGATCAAGGTGATGAAGCCCGTCAAGCCGGCGAGCGCCAGGCTGCTGGTCAACCACCAGCTGAAGCCACCGGCCGCGACACTGGTTGCCAGGACGCCCAGGCGCCTGCCGAACAGGCCGCCAAGCACACGGCCGACCAGCGGCACGGCGACGAAGAAGAACATCAGCAACTCGGGTGCATTCAGCCAGTCCGGCACCTCGATGCCCTGATTCGTGTGCTGCGGCGTCGGCAGGTTCTCACCCCGGATGCGCGCGATCAGCGCGTCGACGCCGGCTGTCAGGCCACCGGCAAAATCACCTTGCTTGAAGGCTGGCGTGATGGTGTTCTGCACAATCTGGCGCACTGCCAGGTCGGGCACGGCGCCTTCCAGCGCCTTTGCGGTGGCAATCCAGATCTTGCGGTCGTTCTTGGCCACCACGATCAGCAGACCGTCGCCGACATCGCGGCGGCCGATCTTCCAGAGGTCACCCACACGCTGCGCAAACGACGCGATGTCCTCGGGCGCCGTGGTGGGCACCATGAAGACCACGATCTGCGGGCCCGCCTGGGCCTCGAAGGCGGCCAGCTTGGCTTCCAGTGCGGCCTGCTGTGCCGCGTCCAGCGTGCCGGTCTGGTCGATCACGCGGGCTGCGGGCAAGGCCGGCACCGGCTGCAGATCCTGCGCGTGCAGCGCCGGCGCGAACAGCAGCCCGAACAGCAGCGTGAGCAGCGGCGCCAGCAGCAGGACCGGCAGGCGCAGCAGCTTCATGGCGGCCGATTGATGCAAGCGACTAGCGCGACGCGGCGGGTGCGGCCGGCTTGTCGAAGTTAACCGTCGGCGGCACCTTCAGCGCGGCCTCGTTCTCGACCGTGAAGCTGGGTTTCACGCTGTAGCTGAAGATCATCGCCGTCAGGTTGGACGGAAAGCTGCGCGTCAGCACGTTGTAGTCCTGCACCGCCGTGATGCTGCGGTTGCGGGCCACGGTGATGCGGTTCTCGGTGCCTTCGAGCTGTACGCGCAGATCCTGGAAGGCCTGGTTGGCCTTCAGGTTGGGGTACTGCTCGCTGACCGCCATCAGCCGGCTCAGCGCGCCGCCGAGTTCACCCTGTGCGGCCTGGAACCGCTTCATCGCTTCGGGGTTGTTCAGCGTTTCGGGCGTGACCTGGATGGCCGTGGCCTTGGCACGCGCCTCGATCACGCGGGTCAGCGTCTCTTGCTCGAAGTTGGCCTCGCCCTTGACCGTGGCCACGATGTTGGGGATCAGGTCGGCGCGCCGCTGGTACTGGTTGAGCACTTCGGCCGAGGCCGCCTTGACGGTCTCGTCCAGGCGCTGGAAGTCGTTGTAGCCGCAGCCGCCGAGCAGGCCCGCCAGGGCCAGCAGCGTCAGGGTGATGAGTCGATGCAGCATGGTGTGATGGTCTCCGGGGCTTTAGAAGGGAATGTCGTCTTCCATGTCGTCGAAGCCGGTGGCCGACTTGGCGGCTGGCTTGGCCACCGGCGCGCTGCGCGGTGCGGGGGCCTGCCGCGGCGCCGGGGCGCCACCTCCTGCCTCGTCGCCACCGCCGCCGCCGCCTTCGCGGCCGCCCAGCAACTGCATTTCGGTGGCCTGGATCTCGGTGGTGTATTTGTCGACGCCGTCCTTGTCGGTCCACTTGCGTGTCTTCAGCCGTCCTTCTACGTACACCGGGCGCCCCTTCTTCAGGTATTCGCCGGCGATCTCGGCCAGCCGGTCGAAGAAGACCACGCGATGCCATTCGGTCTCTTCCTGACGTTCACCGCTGGTCTTGTCCTTCCACTGGCGGCTGGTGGCGATGGTGACGTTGCAGATCGCCGATCCGCTGGGTGCATAGCGCACCTCGGGGTCGCGGCCGAGGTTGCCGACGAGGATGACTTTGTTGACCGAGGCCATGGCGCTCTCCTTGAGCAGTCTTGAAGCGGTAAGGGGGTCATGATAGCGACCGCTCCATCGCCGGCCCATCGCCCGCTGGCGGGTTCCTGGGGTGCACCCGGCCGGGGGAGCTCTCGATCACCGCTCCCGCCGGCCGTCGTCCACGGAGGGCTCGTTTACCATCCCTGCCCGATGACCACCGCGCTGCAGGAAGCCCCCGTCACTGCGCACCAGGTGCTGCAGGACGTGTTCGGCTACCCGGCCTTTCGCGGCCAGCAGGCTGCCGTCGTCGACCACGTGATCGCCGGCGGCGACGCGCTGGTGCTGATGCCCACCGGCGGCGGCAAGAGCCTGTGCTACCAGGTGCCGGCCATCGTGCGCCAGCGCCTGGGGCAGGGCGTGACGGTCGTCGTCTCGCCGCTGATCGCGCTGATGCACGACCAGGTCGGCGCACTGGAAGAACTGGGCGTGCATGCCGCCTTCCTGAACAGCACGCTCGACGGCGACGAGGCGCGGCGCGTCGAACGCGAGCTGCTGTCGGGCCGGCTGACCCTGGTCTATGCCGCGCCCGAGCGCATCCTGACGCCGCGCTTCCTGGCCATGCTCGAATCGCTGCACGAGCGCGGCCACCTGGGCCTGTTTGCGATCGACGAAGCGCACTGCGTCAGCCAGTGGGGGCACGATTTCCGCGAAGAGTACCTGGGCCTGTCGGTGCTGCACGAGCGATTTGCCGGCGTGCCGCGGCTGGCGCTGACCGCCACCGCCGACGACCACACGCGTGCCGACATCGTGTCGCGCCTTCAGCTCGAAGACGCGCGGGTCTTCATCGCCAGCTTCGACCGGCCGAACATCCGCTACACCATCGTCGAGAAAGACGAGCCGAAGAAGCAGCTGCTGCGCTTTCTGCGCGACGAGCACGACGGCGACGCCGGCATCGTCTATTGCCAGAGCCGCAAGCGAGTCGAAGAGACGGCGGCCTGGCTGGCGGCCGAAGGCTTGCAGGCGCTGCCCTATCACGCCGGCCTGGACGCCGACATTCGCCGCCGCCACCAGGACCGCTTCCTGCGCGAAGACGGCATCGTGATGGTGGCCACCATCGCCTTCGGCATGGGCATCGACAAGCCCGACGTGCGCTTTGTTGCCCACCTCGACCTGCCCAAGAACATCGAAGGCTATTACCAGGAGACAGGACGCGCAGGCCGCGACGGCGCAGCCGCCGACGCCTGGATGAGCTACGGTCTGGCCGACGTCGTCAACCAGCGGCGCATGATCGACGACAGCGACGCCGGCGAGGATTTCAAGCGACTGCAGCGCGCCAAGCTCGACGCGTTGCTGGCGCTGGCCGAAGCGCATGATTGCCGCCGCGTGCGGCTGCTGACTTACTTCGGCGAACACAGCACAGCCTGCGGCAACTGCGACAACTGCCTGCAGCCGCCGGCCACCTGGGACGCCACCGAGGCCGCGCGCAAGGCGCTGTCCTGCGTCTACCGCTTCCGTCAGCATGGCGGCAAGAGCTTCGGCGTCGGCCATCTGGTCGACGTGCTGCGCGGCAAGGTCACGGACAAGGTCACGGCCAACGGCCACGAAGGCCTGTCGACCTTCGGTGTCGGTGCCGACACCGCCGAGGCGCAGTGGCGATCGGTACTTCGCCAACTGATCGCGCTGGGCCACCTGCACGCTGAAGCCGAGTACGGCACGCTGGAACTGACGGCCAGTGCACGCGAGGTGCTGCGCGGCGACGTGAGCCTGCAGCTGAAAGTGCCCAGCGAGCCGCCGCCCAAGCCGCGCGGCGCGCGCGCGGCGCGCTCGTCCACGGGCGGCAAGGGCAAGCCACCACCGCTGCCACTGGACGAAGAAGCGCTGCAACGCTTCGAGAGCCTGAAGGCCTGGCGTGCCGAGGTGGCGCGCGAGCACAACCTGCCGGCCTACATCGTGTTCCACGATGCCTCGCTGGCCGAGATGGCGCGCGAACGCCCGCGCTCGATCGACGCGCTGGCCGGCATCAGCGGCGTTGGCAGCAAGAAGCTCGAGGCCTACGGCGAGCAGATCCTGCGCGTGCTGGGCAGCGGCTGACGCCTGCAGCCTGTCGGCTGTCGACTTGCGAGATGACTCGCAAGGACCTGTCTCGCTATGATGATCGGTTTTCCCCGCACCGACCCATGGCCGCCGACCCACCCACCGAAGCCAGCCCCGGGCGCGCGCGATTTGTCGATGGGGGCTTCATCCGCGTGCGCGGCGCGCGCACGCACAACCTGAAGAACGTCGACCTCGACATCCCCAAGCATTCGCTGGTGGTGATCACCGGGCTGTCGGGATCGGGCAAGTCCAGCCTGGCCTTCGACACGCTGTACGCCGAGGGACAGCGGCGTTATGTCGAGAGCCTGTCGACCTACGCGCGGCAGTTTCTGCAGCTGATGGACAAGCCCGACGTCGACGTGATCGAGGGCCTGAGCCCGGCGATCAGCATCGAGCAGAAGTCGGCGTCACACAACCCGCGCTCGACGGTGGGCACGATCACCGAGATCCACGACTACCTGCGCCTGCTGTATGCGCGTGCCGGCACGCCCTACTGCCCCGACCACGCGCTGCCGCTGCAGGCGCAGAGCGTGTCGCAGATGGTCGACGCGGTGCTGGCCTGGCCGGCCGACACGCGGCTGATGATCCTGGCGCCCGTGGTGCGCGATCGCAAGGGCGAATTCGTCGACCTCTTCGCCGACATGCAGGCGCGCGGCTATGTGCGCTTTCGCATCGGCAGCAACGGCGCTGCGGCGCGCATCGTCGAAGCCGACGCGCTGCCGGCGTTGAAGAAGAGCGAGAAGCACGACATCGACGTCGTCATCGACCGCCTGCGCGTGCGTCCGGACATGAAGCAACGCCTGGCCGAAAGCTTCGAGGCCGCGCTGCGCATCGCCGACGGTCGCGCCATCGCGATGGCGCTGCCTTCTGAAGTGGGTGG
>Ga0138256_10001317_pt1 | contig 26796 bp, 16 predicted proteins | sample KNB2016incub_MG_FD_105486 | JGI IMG/M metagenome (GOLD analysis project Ga0138256, IMG submission 105486) | Active sludge microbial communities from wastewater in Klosterneuburg, Austria - KNB2014incub_MG | ecosystem: Engineered > WWTP > Activated sludge > Unclassified | place: Austria...
GACATCGCCAACTAGGGGCGCCCTCGCTCCCACTTCCTCTGCTGTTGCGCTCATGTCCGCTGTCCTCGTGACCCTTCTTCCGGCTAAGGATCACGAGACTACAGGATTTAGTGGGAACAGGTGCGCATGCGTCGCCCCTACATGCGTCGCCCGTGTCGCGGCGATCACCCCAGATTCTCGATCCCCACCGGCGCGATCCGATCCGCCGGGGCGAACCCCAGCACGCGCCCGTAGAAGTAGAGCTCGGCTTCCAGCGCCCGGGTGATGTTCTCGGCGCGCCGGAAGCCGTGCTGTTCGCCCTCGAACGGCACGTACGCCACCGGGATCCCCTTGGCCTTCAGCGCCGCCACCATCGCCTCGGCCTGGGCGGGCGGGACGACGCGGTCCTCGAGGCCCTGGAAGAAGATGATCGGGCAGGCGAACCCTTCCACGTGGTGGATCGGCGAGCGCTCGACGTACAGGTCGCGCTGCTCCGGATAGGGGCCGATCAGGCGGTCGAGGTAGCGGGACTCGAACTTGTGCGTGTCCTTGGCCAGCGCCTCGAGGTCGCCGACGCCGTAGTGGCTGGCGCCGGCGGCGAAGACCTTGTGGAACGCGAGCGCGCATAGCGTCGTGTAGCCGCCGGCGCTGCCGCCGCGGATCGCCAGGCGCGCGGGGTCGACATCGCCCCGCTCCACGAGGAAGCGGGCGCCGTTCACGCAGTCCGCCACGTCCACGATGCCCCACGCGCCGTCCAATCGGGCGCGGTAGGCGCGGCCGTAGCCGGTGCTGCCGCCGTAGTTCACGTCCAGCACGCCGAAGCCGCGGCTCGTCCAGTACTGGATGTCCGTGCTCAATCCGGTGGACGCGCTGCCCGTCGGGCCGCCGTGGCTGAGGACGAGGAGCGGCGGTCGTTCGCCCGGCGGGCCGACGAGCGCGGTGTTGTGCGGCGCGTAGTAGAAGCCGTGCGCCGTCGCGCCGTCCGTCGTCGGGAAGGCGATGGCCTCGGGTGTCGACACGTCGCTGGCGTGGAGCACGAGCGTGCTCGGCTGCCGGAGCACGTCCCACTCGCCGCTGGCCAGATCGACGGTGATGAGGGCGGTGGATGACGTCGGGGAGGCGGCGGTGAGGATGGCCCGGCCGGCGGCGACGCGGACGGAGCCGAGCTCGGTGAACGGCAGATCGTACGTCTTCGGCGTCGACGACCGGCCGGCGTCGGCGTCGATCCGCGCCAGGCGGCGGGCGCCGGGCGGGCCGTAGACGCAGACGACGGCGGCGTACGAAGGAGCACCGCCGTCGCCGCGCGCGTTGCCGGCGCGGGGCGCGTCGCTGGCGCGGGGCGCGTCGTGCGCGACGGGCCCGACGATCGGACGGGCTGAGAGCGGGGCGTCGAAGCCGAAGCTGGCGCCGCCGAAGGACCACTGCGGCACCGCGAACTCGGCGTCGAGCGGCCAGAGGGGCACGATCTCGCGCCCTTGCTGCCGGTAGAGGTTCCACCAGCCCGTGCGGTCCGACGCGAAGTGCAGCACGCCGGACGGCGACCACAGCGGGCCGTACACGGATTCCTCGGCGCCACCGGCCACGACCGTCCGCGAGCGGACCTTGCCGTCGTTGGCCACGTCGCCGACGCACAGCACGGTCCCGTCCCACGGCATGTTCGGGTGATCCCACTCCAGCCAGCACAGGCGCCGGCCGTCCGGGCTGAGGCGCGGGCTGGCGTAGAACGTGCGGCCCGTGACCAGCACCGTCACGGCGCCGCTCTCGCGGTCGATCGCGACGATCTCGTTGCGCGGCTCGGCGTTCTTCGCGCCGTGATCCTCGCGGATGCACAGCAGGCGGTCGCGCTCGCGGTCGATGACGGCGTCGGCGAAGCGCCACGGGCCGTCGGGCGTGAGCGGCTCGGGCCGGCCCTCGGGGTGGAAGTCGTAGATCCGCTGGTCGTCGAACTGCGAGAAGTAGAGGACGCCTTCCGCCACGGTGAACGCGGCGCCGCCGTACTCGTGCACGCGCGTGCGTGCGCTCCACGGCTCGGGCAGCAGGTCGATCACTTCGCCGTCGGGGGTGCGCTGCATGATCGTGACGCGACCGCCTTCGTCCGGTCGCGTCTCTCCCCAGTAGATCGTGTCCCCCTCGACGACGACGTCCGTGATGCGGCGCGCGCCGGCGGCGACGCGGTCCGCGGTGAGCGGGGAGGGCCAGGTGCCGTATGGGGCGGGGCGGGGCATGGGGGGCTCCGTAAGTGGGGCAAGACATGCCCTCGTTGGCGGCTATTCTACCGGAGGGCGTCGATGGTTGGCTCAGGCCGGGAGGCGGCGCTTCCGGCGCGAACAGGAAAGGTGCGGGCGACCGCAAGTATGCACGCATGCGCGCGCAAGGGCGGTCACGCGGAGCATGGAGCGTCGGGGGACCAGCGGTCGGGCGACGGCTTGGCGGCGACCGGGTGCATCCGGCTGGACGTACGCTGGCGCACGATCCACCGTCCGCGAAAGCGGGGGAACTCCACGTCGACCTGATGTACGTCCGGATCCAGTCGAGCTGGTTCTACCTGGTCGGCATCATCGACGCCTACAGCCGCTACCTTGTCCACTGGACGCTCAACCCGACGATGACCGGCGACACCGTCATCCTGACCGTCCAACAGGCGCTTGATGGGCTCGATCACCGTCGGCCCGACGAGCCCAAGGTCGTCCACGACAGCGGCAGTCAGTTCGCCAGTCGCGACTGGCTCAACTTCGTCGACGCCGTCGGCGTCCGCGACATCCGCACCCGCGTCGCCCATCCGCAGTCCAACGGCGTCGTCGAATGCGTTCACCGCACCCATCGTCGGGAGGCGCTGGTCGGCGAAGCCACCGAGGACTACCATGCCGCCCATGGAGCCTTCACCCGGCACGTCGCCTTCTACAACCACCAACGCCCGCACACCGCCCTCCGCTACCTGCCGCCCGCCGTCTACTACCGAGGCGACCCCGAGGCCAAGCTCCGTGGGCGACAGCTTCGGCTCGCCACGGCCCTTGAGGCCCGCAAGGCCTTCTGGGCCGACCGTTCAACCCATCCGCACGGCTCCAACCCCTATCATAAATCGTCGGTCAAGTGTCTCACTTCCATCCGGGCGATACAAGGCGTTGGCGGGGATAGCTATAATATTGATCTCGATTGTCTTGTTGAAGGGTAGATCGTTGATGCTAATTACAACTCAATCTCCTATCAGTACTCCTTTGCCATCCTTGACAGAGTCAGCCACAGATCCTACTCCTACATCTCTCTTCATCGTTACCCCAACCGCAAATGCGACTTCAGCCGCGCAGGCCACGTTATTGTTTGGTGGCCTCATGACCCCCCGTCCTACTTTGCGATCAGCAACCCCATTATCAACGATGTCGGTCGGGGCAACACCTATTCCATTTCCAAACCAGAAATCAAAGCCGGGATGTCTGTTACTGCGACGGCGTCAGCGTGTTCTGGTCGCAAGCAGGGACGACCATGACCTGCATAGGGGGGCCCCGTAGCAGCCAGGCGGATCTCACTACCGAGCGCCCGCGGATACGACAGTTTGCCGCGGCACGACGCGTGGAAGCGCAGGCCACACTGCCCAGCGGCCATGCGCTCCGGAAGGCTGGAAACGCCCATCAGAAGCTGCCGGTGGCGCCGGCGAATGCTTGCGAGGAGGCTGAACCCAGCGTCGTAGACGAGCGTGTGCTCGAAGCGGATCAAGACCAGGCGTCGGTGGTCCGTGGTCCATCCGAGTGTCGGCTTGTCCCTTCGATCGTCGCCAAGCGAAGGGCGGCCCGACGACCTGCGGACGCCCGATGCGAGGCCGCCGCCCACGGGCTCGGCGCCGGCAGATGACAGCGGCAACGTAGCCCGAGCAGTGGTGCGCGTCGTTCAGATGCTACGGCGACCCGGGAGACTCTGATAGATGACGACGGACAAACCCGCCCCCTAACACCGCTTGACGGCCGTTCTGGCGCCCGGCGAGAACGGACAGCCGACGGTCTATGTTCCGGGTCGGACGTTGGCTGACTGCCTTGGCCCGTCGTGGTCAGGATAGGCGGAACGGATCTGGCGAGACGAGGTGCTAGGGACCGCCGTGAGGTTCGTACGTGTTACACGGGCAAACCCCCGCGGGGGCAACCCGAACATGCTGGCGCTCCCGGTGGAACTACAGCCCGGTTGGTTGTTCGGCGTTTCGGCCAGGGCTGCCTTGGCTTGGTTGGAGGACTGGCGGCGGCGCGTGGCTGGAGGGGCGAGTACATAGTCCAGCCCTCCCGCCGCGCTTGCCAAGGAGGCTGAAGAGACGGACCGCACTCTTGCCCGTGCGCCAACAATGAGAATGCATTGACACCCCGCGTGTTCCCCTGTAGGCTGGCCCGGCAAGGACAGCTTCAGCGATCGCGAGGCCCAGACAGCGCTTACGCAATCGCTGATACAGGCTGGGAGGAAGAAGATGCGAGGCAATGGCCTTCAGCAAGTACTTGTCGCGATCACATCCGCACTTGTCGGTGTGATAACGGGACTTTCGTGTCTTACCTACGGCGTGAGCGCTCACCCTATTGGATGGCGAGTGCGGACGCCGGAAATGATCGGCGTTACTGCGGCTGCCTCAAATCCGATACAGGGGTGGATATTATCGGAAGCTGTTGCAAGTTACCATCATGGCACCAACCTCAGTATGTATAAATCATACAAGTCCGGCAGCACGAATATTGAAGTCTACGGCGGCGTGTTAGTCCCGGGTCGCGTAGGGTTTACACGAACATATGAGGCGATTGCTGGGCCGCAAGGGTATTTAGAGTGCGAACCACTTCTAAACGGATGCGATGGCGATTTTAAGGTGGATGTGGCGAAAATCTTCGTTGACGCAACCAACAGTGAGTGGCAAGAGATGCACCGATTTGCGCGATATCAACGCCAAGTAATAACCCACGAACTTGGACATGCCGTCGGACTCGCCCATGTCGAGCATCCCGAGTGCAACTGGGTCGACACGGTAATGGGGCACTATAGGTGTTTCGACAAGTCAGCCTTCTTTTTCACTCTACAGTCTCACGATGTTGGCGACATCAACAATATGTATCCCTAGTCGAATTGTGTAACGAACTGTACCAACCGGAAATGGAAATGGCGCGAAACCGTATGCCAAGAGGAGGAAATGCAATGACCAAGCGAAGCGTCGCGTTTTGGTTCCTGATTGGGATCGCGGCGTCCTCTATTGGATACATTGTCGCGAAAGACTCGAGCCAGCCGTCTGCGCCACATCGCGGAGACGCGAATGGGGGCATGGCTCCTGAAAGCTTGGCCCGTCTTGTCGAGTTTACGGACGCGATCGTGGTTGCGTCATATCAAAGCGTATCAAGCCTCGGAATGATCACCTTGGCGCCGCCCCTGCCAACCCCGACAGACATGCTGCTAGATTACACACCATCACCTCCCAACGAAATTGGTCTCGTAAGTACGAGTCTCACCATCGACTCAATCATCAAGAACGATGGCAATCTTACGATAAATCAATCTGTCACGTATGATTCCTATGGAAGCGTGCCCACAGAAACACAGCTCACTATAGATGAGGAGTCCTCGTTCCCGATCGTATGGCCTGAAGACACGCAGTTCATACTCTTTCTGAAGGCATGGCCTAATGCGTCTGGTCACTACTACCTTCCCTATGGCGCCTGTGGCAGAGTGCTGACTACCGTTACGTGTTCAGATGGCGACAGGTTTGTTCCTGCTTTCATGACGGGACTCTCAAAGAACCAATTTGTCAGCGCGGTTACAGACGAAGTGAATACCCCGAGCTCAACAGCTACCTATCTACCCACCGATACGGCTTCCCCGGCTTGGACTGCCACAACAACGCCTGACACCCCATAGGGTCGACGGAAGTACGTTGCAGAGAGTTGATCAATTGCTAGCTAACGGCGGTGGAATTTCCGCCGCGATGACTGCGGCCACTCGAGCCTGCCGGCGATCGTAGCGCGCGGTTGTCGTGACCGACGCATGCCCGGCCAAGTGTACCGCCGCGGATATGTCACCCGCCCCCGCTGTGATGGCAGCCGACACGAACGCGCGCCGCAGATCGTGAGGCACAACCGGGACGCCGGCGGCCGCGGCGACGCGCCCAACCTGCCGCCCGATGGTGTATCCCGTCAGAGGGCACGCGGCAACGCGGCCGTAGCAGTTCACGCTCAGGAGGAACGCGCCGCCGGCTGCGTTGTTGTCATGGGCCGCACGTCGCACGGCACGCCAGTCGGCGAGCGCTGCAGCTGCCCACGAGGCGACCGTGACCAAGCGTGCTGGAGTTGACCCGTCTTCGCGGACACCTCACAGTTTGGGAGCCAGGAGGTGGCCACGATGGCGAGAGGGCGGAAGACGTATCCGGCGGAGTACCGGCAGCGGCTGGTCGAGATGGCCCGGGCCGGACGATCTGCTGAGTCGCTTGGACGCGACTTCGAGCCGACAGCCCAGACGATTCGGAACTGGGTGGCGCAGGCCGACCGCGATGAGGGGCGGCGTGGCGACGGGCTGACGACGGCGGAGCGGGAGGAGCTACGCCAACTCCGGCGCGACAACCGCAGGCTGCAGCAGGAGCTCGAAATCCTGGGAAAAGCGGTCACCTGGTTCGCCGGACGCACGGAGGAAGGGACGTCCAAGCGGCGTACGCCTTCGTGAAAGCGAACCAGGAAGACTACCCGACGGCGGTTCTCTGCCAATCGGTGGGAGTCTCGTCGAGCGGCTACTATGCCGCGCGTGGTCGGATCCCATCCAAACGAGCACAGGATGATGCCGTGCTTACAGAGGAGATTCACGCGCTGCATGCCACCTCGCGAGGGACGTACGGTGCGCCGAGGATCCATGAGGATCTCCTGGAGCAGCACTGGCGCATCGGACGCAAGCGCGTGGCTCGGCTGATGCGCGGCGCCGGTCTGCAGGGTGTCAGCCGGCGCAAGGGCACCGTGACGACGCGTCACGGCACCGAACCGCCCGCAGCCGACCTGGTCCGGCGGAACTTCGTTGCGGACGGGCCGAACCGCCTGTGGGTAGCCGACATCACATACGTGCCGACGTGGGCGGGCTTCCTCTATCTGGCGGTGGTCATCGACGCCTGGAGCCGCAAAGTCGTGGGCTGGTCCATGGCCACGCACATGCGCCAAGAGCTCGTGATGGACGCGCTGACGATGGCTGCCACCCAGCGCGAGGCAAGCGGTGTGATCCATCACTCTGACCACGGTTCCCAGTACACCTCGCTGGCCTTCGGCAGCCGCTGCAACGCCTTCGGCATCCGTGTGTCGATGGGCAGCGTCGGCGACTGCTACGACAACGCCATGGCGGAGAGCTTCTTCGCCTCGCTCGAGTGTGAACTCATTGACCGTTCGACCTTTCGAAGTCACGCTGACGCCCGCATCGCTCTCTTCGACTACATCGAGGCTTGGTACAATCCGCATCGACGCCACTCGGCGCTCGGCCAGTTGTCGCCGGTTAACTTCGAACAGCGGGCCGTCGCTGCGGTGGCAGCGTGAGATCCCCAATTACCAACCGTCCGCGAAAGCGGGTCAACTCCAGTGTTACCCCCGATCTGACATTTGAGTGTAGTACTGTGCCGTGTTACAATGCTCCCCCTGCGAACCATACGCCCCCAGGCGGCTGCTCGTGCACGCCCGTCGCGCCGTCGGTCGATCCAACGCCTGGAGGGCCATCCACGCCTACGCCTACTCCCGGGTTGCTCTATGTCCCACGCCCGGTTCCTGGGTTTAGATGGATCGTTACTGTCACGCCGGGCTCAAACCAAATGGCGACTGCAAATGCTGGACGAGCAACAGCTTTCCCCTCACCAGGGGGAGTGGTTCTTGCGACAGTAACGCCTACTCCTACGCCTCAGTGATGAGAGGGCAATGAGCAGAGGGCATGGCAGAAATGCATTCTAATGCCGCGCTGCTGATATTAGCCAAAATGAGAACACTTGCGATTAGTCTTCGCGAAAAATGTGAACCATATCAAACCTTCGTTGTGTTGTTTATCGCGATCGTACTATTGCTCGGAAGAGGATATCATCGCTTCGTATATCCGCAGTTCTGGGCCGAGGATGGACGGAACTGGTTTGCAGACGCACACAACAGCGGTATGGTGGCTACAATTGCGATACCGTACAGCGGATATCTGCACGTTCTACCTCGGCTGATCGCGTCGACGGTGTCATGGCTACGACCAGACGTGGCTGCCATAATGATCTTTTTGTGGTGGATCTTTATGCAGGCGGGAATGGCGATCATGATATGGAGGAGAAGGTCCGTTATAGGCGGTGGATTGACCATTCTTGTTTTGACGTCAATGATTCTCGCGCCATATGCGCAGGAGGTATATGGCAATCTCACCAATTTGATGTGGTATGGTGCGGTGCTCATGGCCGTGCTGTGTTCTATAGCGACGAAGGTTCGTCTGAACGTCTCAGAGTATGTGATGGCAGCCATCTTGGGTTTGAGCGGGCCACATTCAATATTGATCGGCGCGATCATGGTGTTTGGGGCCTTGATTAAACGAAAGAGATACGATCCTCTCTTTTGTGTTATCATTGCCGTGTGCTCGACGATAGTCGTCGGTCTCGTAATGTTTTCTGGCCGCAATGCGACGGAGATCAACTATCCCATGTCATTGGTGCCGGCGATTGTTGGTAAGCACGTGATGCTGGGCGGGGTAGCAGGATTGGATGCGGTGACGGGCGTGGGGGCAAAGGTGCCCTTGGTTGGGTTTTGGATTCTGGGGATGGCCGTGTTTTGTTTGTTGGGGTGGGGTATCGTTCGAGGTAATGTGTTGGAGCATGAACTGGCTGCACTTGCTATCCTAATTGTGGTCGCATCAATCGTTTCTCCCGTCGTGGCAGATCACGGCGTGTCATTCACTGATATGATGACCCCTGGCGTTGGCTCACGGTATTGGTTTGTTCCCATACTTGCAATGAAGTGTCAACTAATGATGCTGGCGCTTCATGCAAAAAGTCGACTAGCGTCCGGACTCATATGGTTCTGCGTTGCTTATGGCTTTGTCATGGACTATCGAATCGGGGCATACCCAAACGAGGACTTTATGTCAGATGTAGTTGAGTTTGAAGAGGCGCCACGCGGTAGTGTTGTAGACATGTCGATCTATCCTCCTGGATGGAGTATGACAATTGTTAAGTAGCCTCTGCAGCTCCCTCCATAGCGCCTGTTCGCACCGGTGAAGGCCGGAGAGAATCCCCAGTTGCGCGTCGAGGTATTCAAGGGCGAGATCACGGGACAACTTATACCGTTGTTCGGGGACTTGGGCAGCCGTTGTTGACACTCATAGGGCGTGCTCCTGCAGCGCCCGCTTCTGTGCCTGTTTGGCGAGGGATTACGTAGAGAGCGGTGGTCGCCAGGTCGGCGTGCCCCAGCGTCTCCTGAATCGTCTTCAAGTCGGTGCCGCGGGCGATGTGGTGGGTAGCCATCGTGTGTCGGAGGCTATGAACGGAGGCGCCGGTGATCTTCGCGGCCGCCAGATGCTTGGCCACCGTGTCCTGGATCGCCCGCTTGGAGAGCCTCAAGCCGTATTTTGAGACGAAGACGGCATCGCACCCGTCGCTACGCTTGTGCCGAGAGGCCTTCCAGGCCTTCAACACCCGGCAGGCCCTGTAGTTCAGCGGCACGAGGACGACCTTCCCGCCCTTCCGGGTGATTCGGGCGTGCCCAACGTTGTCCGGCTCGGGCGTCACCTTCGCCGGCAGCTCCACATCAGACCACGTCAGGCCGGCAACCTCAGATAGCCGCATGCCGGTCTGCAGGAGAAGCTCGATGAGCGCCGCGTCGCGCGGACTGTGGGAGCAGGTGCGCAGAAGCTCCTTGTACTCGACCTCCGATAAGAATCGCGGCTCACGCCTCGGGATCCGCGGGGGGATGAGCCGGGCGGCGATGTTCTCGGACAAGACACCGTGGTCAGCGAGGAACCGGAAGAAGCTCTTCAAGGTCTGGGCCTTCCGATTCGTCGAGCTGGCCTTGAGCCCGCGCCCGTCCAGATGGGCCATGTATGCCTCAAGGTGCCGGAGGGACACCTCGCCAAGCTGTGAGAGCCCACGATCCGCAACGAACCGGGCGAACTCCGCCAAATCGTTGCTGTACTCGACCCTCGTGCGCGCTGACAGACCTCGGGCCGGCATGCCAACGACGGAGAAGAGCCGGATGGCGTCCTCCATCGTCTGGGAGGCGAACTGTGGATCCTGGTTGTTGGTGGGATCCCCGTAGCAGCCAGGCGGATCTCACCACCGAGCGCCCGCGGCTATGAACGTCCGCCGCGGCATGACGCGTGGAAGCGCAGGCCACACGGCCCAGCGGCCATGCGCTCCAGGAGGCTGGAAATGCCCATCAGAAGCTGACGGTGGCGCCGGCGGACGATTGCGAGGAGGCTGAACCCAGCGTCGTAGACGAGCGTGTGCTCGAAGCGGATCAAGACCAGGCGTCTGTGGTCCGTGGTCTATCCGAGTGTCGGTTTGTCCCTTCGATCGTCGCCAAGCGAAGGGCGGCCCGACGACGAGCGGACGCCCGATGCGAGGCCGCCGCCCACGGGCTCGGCGCCGGCAGACGTCGGCGGCATCGTAGCCCGGACAGTGGTGCGCCTCGTTCAGATGCTACGGTGACCCCGCCTGGTTCCGGCCGTGATCCAGGCTGGATCTCGGTACAATCCAGCCTGGATCGCCACACAATCCAGGCTGGATCTTTACACGATCCAGCCTGGACCTCCCCCCGATCCAACGCGGACCGCCGCCCCCTCTCCCCCACGCCCGCTCGCGATCCAACCGACATCGCCGGCCAACGTCGTCGTGATCGCCCGCCGTGTCGCCGCAGCCCTGTCATGGCGCTTGCATACCCCACCCCCTTGCCGACAACGAAGTCGGGGCGCGGCATCGAGCGGTTCTCGATCCGCGCCCCGATTCGCAATCCCGCGCCCCGACGGATCGGGCACGCACCGCTCTCGAACCGCTACCGATCGACGCGCACCCCGACGGCCTCCATGCGCACCCCGACGGCCTCCATGCGGCCATCGAGCCACCGCTCGCCAGCGGCATCGGGCCGCGGGCGGCCGATCAGGCCGCCGACGTTCCGCCACATCCGAGGCACGTCGGCGCTGTCGACCGCACGCGCGCGCACGATCGGCGTCGCGACGCGCACCGCCTCGCCCGCGTCAAGCGACGCAAGCCCCGCCCGCCGGTTGCTGTACCCCAGCGGCAGGTAGAGCATGCGCCCGTCGCGTTCGTCCGGTCCCGGACCGGCCGGCGTCTCGAAGTCGGCCGTCTGGTCGATGATCTGGTGGCCGTCGGCCGTCGGCAGGACGATCCGCACCGCGGCCACGTCGCCCATCGCCCAGCCACCGCGCGGCGGGACGTCGGCGGCGCCGAAGCGGAAGGCGCCGGTGCTGTCGGCCGTGCGGTCGATGGCGTACACGGCGCCGCTCCGCAGCCGCAGCACCACCTGCACCGTCCGGCCGGCCGGCGCGGTGCCGACGAGGTCCGTCGCGCCCGGCGACCAGTCGAACGCGAGCGGTTCGACGGGCACGACGGGCGACTCGGCGGGCGCCTGCAGCGTCACCGTGTCGCCGGCACGCACCGTCACCGCGCTGCCGGCGGCGTCCTTCACGCGGACATCGAACCGGCTCAATGCATCCGCCTTGCCCATTCCCCGGCCGCGCTCCGTGCCGTCGGCCGCCTTGACGATCACGGTGACGTCGTCCAGCGGGTTCGCGTTCCCGGCCGTGCGGTCCGTGTGGATGTGGACCTGCGCCAGGGCGCGGTAGACGTGGCGGAAGATGCGGTGGTCGTTCGGCGCGTACAGCGCGATCTCGATGCCCGTGCCCGGCGCGCCGAGATCGCCCGGGATGCCGGTCTGCAGCGCGCCGTCCGCGCCGGTCCGCTGCGGGAAGGCGAACTGGACATTCACGTTCAGGATGCCGGCCGGCGCCTGCGCCGCGCACGGCACGGCCGGCTGGACGAAGAACGTCGTGTCGGCCGGGCCGTTGCCGCGCACCTGGCGCGTCTGCCAGTCGATCTGCAGGTCCAGTTTCGGCAGCACGACGTCGGCCGTCGTCGCGCCGAGCTTCGCCTTGTCCGTGTGGCCGGCCGCCGAGGCGACGGCCGCGCCCGCCGTGTCGTGCAGCACGGCGCTGAAGAAGCCGTCGTAGCGCGCCTTCCCCTTGGCGCCGGCCAGCGTGCGGCCGCCGGCGTCGACGAGGTCGACCGCCACATCATTGCGCACCTCGCCGAAGCCGCACGCGGTCGGACCGCTGTGCTCGGCGTTCAGAATCGGCACGGTGTGCGAGCGGACGACGTAGTGCCCGGCGGCGGGTCGGTAGAGCGCGATCACCCGTGTCCCCGGCCGGACGTCGACGCGGGGCACGAAGTCGGCGGCGTACGTGCCGTTGGCCTCGACCGCCGGCCAGGCCTGGAAGAAGCCGATCGATCCCGACCGCCCGTAGGCATTCAGCGCCAGCAGCGTCAGCGAGCCGCCCGTCGTCGCCCGTCCCTGAATCGCGTCCGTGGCGACGGCGGCCTGCACCGTCAGGTCCGGCAGCGTGATCGTCAGCGGGTCGACGTTCGGGTCGCCCGGTGTCACCGTGAGGACATCGCCCATCTGGAGGACGACGGGCGCGCCGGCGCCGTCCGTGAACGCCACCGCCAGCGCGCCGCTCGCGTCGGCGGTCGTCTGCTCGTCGTCGAGCGTCCGGCCGCCGCGCTTCAGCGTCACCGTCGCCCGCACGCCCGGCGAGAGCGATGCCATCACGAACGCCTGATCGGCATCGATGAGCATGCCGGGCGCGATCGTCGTGTTCAGGACGAGGTGCCCGCCGACATTCGTCGACAGGAGGACGAAGTCGCCGTACTTCATGTCCCACGTGCCGGCGAAGCTGTGGCTGAAGTTGCCGGCCGCGTCCGCCGCGGCGTCGGCCGTGGCCGCGATCCCGCCGCTCTGGTCGCCGGCGATCTGGAGCGTCACCTTGTTGCCGGGCAGCGTGTGGCCGTTGATCGTGTCGGTCTGGACGAAGACCACGGCGTCGAGCGGCGGGATCACGAGCTCGAACGCTTCGTCGCCGGCCGTGAACTTGAGCGTGTCGCCCGGCTGCATCGTGATCGGCGTGCCGGTCGTGTCGGTGAGCTGCAGGAAGAACTGCGGCTGGGCACCGCTGACCGGTCCGATGAACAGGCCGTTGCCGCCGAACACCACCCCGTCGGCACGGCCGATCAGCTTGCTGTCCGGCGTGTAGAGCTCGGCCGCGACCGGCCGGCCCAGCGGGCCGTTGCCGATGACGAAGTTGGACTGGAACGTGTTGCCGCCGTTGACGGTCAGCTGGACGGCCGCCCAGGTGGTATAGAACTCGGCGCCCTCGCTCACGCTGACGAAGACGGTGCCGTTCGCCGGCCGCGCCAGGTCGACGGACGGCGCGGTCGCGGCCTGGTACATCCCCGATGCGTTCGAAACCGCGCTGAACGAAGGCGCGCCGGCGGCGGTCTCGACGCGCACGCGCACCGCGGCGCCGGCCGGCGCCTCGCCGCTCACCGTGTCCGCCGCCACGTCCGTGCGCGCCGTGAGCGTCGGCACGCGCAGCACGTCCGGATCGCCGTCGACGAACGCGATCTCGATCGCGTCGCCCGGCACGGGCGCCGGGCCGAAGCCGCCGCCGAAGAGGTTGTACTGCCCCTGGTCGTTCACGAACGTGCGCTGCTGCGTCTTGATGGTGCCGGCGCTGCTGCGGAGCGTAACCGTTACGGCCTGGCCCGGCTCGGCGCGGCCCTGGCCGGCCAGGAAGCCGACGGCGGCGCGCACCTTGCGGACGACGGCCACCGCCACCACCCGCGCGCCGGGGGCGGCCTCGTACGAGGCGCGGACGCGCCAGCCGGCGCCGAGGTCGAGCTGGCCGCTGAGCGGGAGGGCGTACGCCCCGGCGCCATCCGTCGTGGCGCTGTAGCTGCCGCTGCGGCCGTCCATGTCGTCGGCGTTGAGCGTCAGCATCGTCGCGGCCGGACCGGTGCCGGAGACCGCGTCGGCGGCCGGGTCGAGGACGACGGAGAGGGCGGCCAGCGTGGCGGTGAGCGTCTCATCGGAGCCGGCGGGGCCGCCCGTCGTCCGGATCGTCACGACCTGTCCTGCGGCAAGCGGCTGAGGCGGAACGGATGGGGCGCCCTGGCCGAGCACGGAGAGGACGAACGTCGCGCCGCCCGTCACCGCGGTCGGTGGAATCGTCTGCGTCGTGCCGTCCGTGCGGCTGATCTCCGCCGAAACGAGCGCCCCCGCGGGGGCCTGGCCGCGGATGGCGTACGCCCCAAGCGTCATCTGGGCGCCGAGCGCCGCGAACTGGGTGACAAAGCGGTGATTCTCGGCCGTCGTCAGGCTGACCGTGCCCGCGACGGCGCCCGCCCGGAGGTCGGCGTCGCCGCCGAGCGCCACGGCAAACGCACCGCCGGCGTCGGCGGTGGCGGTGCGTTCGATCGTCGCCGCACCGGCGCCGCCCGTCACGATCGACAGGGCGAGCTGCGCTCCGGCCGGCGCCGTGCCGAACACGCGATCACCGGCGACGTCGACGGCGGCCGCGAGGGCCGGCACGGTGACGCGGAGCGGCTTGCCGCCGGAGCGGGAGAGCATCAGCGCGTCGCCCGGCCGGATCACGCCGCCGCCCAGGAGAAACTGAACGGTCGCCACGCCGTCGGTGCCGGCGACGCCGAGCCCTTCGTCCTTCTTCACCCCGTCCGCGCCGACGAGCTCGGCGTTGACGGCGGTCTGCGGGACGGTCCGATACGTCAGGGCGGTGCCGTGGAGCGGCACGACGAGCTCGGGCGCCGTCTGCGCGTTGGCCGTGCGCGCGCTTGGCGCGAGCGGCCAATGCGTGGCCAGCGTCGCGGCGGCCGGGCTGAGGCACAGTCCGGTCAACAAGCCGAACAAGACGAGCAATGCGATCGGACGGACGGGCGTGAACCGACGGTGGGCAAGCATGGCGGAATTCCTCGTGAGATGGACGGGCAGGTGGACGGGCAGGTGGATCGGGCAGGTGGATCGGCAGGTGGCACGGGTGGATGGCATGGGCAGGTGGACCGGGCGGGACGTACGCGGTTCGCCGCCGCACGGTTGCGCGCGTGCGCCACAGGGTTGGACGTCGGGACGGGGAGCGATGATTACATGCCGGCGGCGGGCTCGATGGCCGCACCTTGGCCCGTCCCCGCCCTTTGAGGCACCATACGCCCCCTGCCGGGCGCGCCCATCCGATGGAGTCGGACGATGACCCCTGCCGAAGCACCGACCGACCTGCTGTACGGCCGCCTCATCCTGTGCTCGGGCACCGCCAACCAGCCGTTGGCCGCCGAGATCGCGGCCTATCTGAAGACGGCGCTTCATCCGGTCGAAATCCGACAGTTCGCGAACTCGAACACGTTCGTTCGGCTGGACAAGTCGGTGCGCGGTTGCGATGTGTTCTGGGTGCAGCCCACGAGCGCGCCGGCGAACGACAACCTGATGGAGCTCCTGATCGCCATCGACTGCCTGCGCCGCGACTCGGCCGGGCGGATCACGGCCGTCGTGCCGTATTACGGCTACGGGCGCTCTGACAAGAAGGACCAGCCGCGCGTCCCGATCACGGCGCGCCTGGTGGCCGACATGCTGACGACTGCCGGCGCCGACCGCGTCCTGACGATGGACCTGCATGCCGGCCAGATCCAGGGCTTCTTCCACATCCCGGTGGACGACATCACCGCCCGCCATCACCTGGCCGACTGGGTGAAGCGTTCCGACATCACGGACGGCGTCGTCCTCTCGCCCGACCTGGGCCACGCCAAGGACGCGCGCTACTTCGCGGACGAGGTGGACATGCCGCTCGCGCTCGTCGAGAAGCGGCGCAGCAAGGACGGCGGCAACACCGAGGCCCTCAACCTCATCGGCGAGGTCGAGGGCAAGGACGTCCTGATCGTCGACGAGGAGATCGATACCGCCGGCACGATGGTCCACGCCGCCGAGTTCGCGATCCAGCGCGGCGCGAAGCGCGTGTACGCCTTGGCCACGCACGCCATCCTCTCCCCGCCGGCCATCGAGCGGCTGCGGTCGTCGCCGTTCGAGCGCGTCGTCGTCACCAACAGCTGCTACCTGCCGCCCGAGAAGCACCTGCCGTGCATCGAGGTCCTGCCGATCGGCGCGCTCCTGGGCGAGGTCATCCACCGAATCCACACCGGCCAGTCCGTCGGTGCGATGTTCAACGAGTAGGGGCAGGCCCCCGTGCCTGCCCGCCGTCCCCGACGACCACCCCCACCCATGCCCCACCCCCCATGCCCGAGCTGATCACCGCCATCGAGTCCTACGCCCCGTGGCTGTACGCTCTCCTCGGCTGTCTGGCGGTGCGCGAGCTCTGGGTGGCGCGACGGGCGCTGCGCGGCCGCCGCGCGGCCGCGTTCGGCGTCGAGCGCGAGGCCTACCTCGGCCGCTACGTGCGCAGCCTCGTCACGCTCCTGCTCCTCATGACGATCGGCTTCGGCATCTTCACCGTGGCGAGCGTCGTCGCGCCGACGCTGACGCCCGAACAGCGCCGCCGGACGGACCGCGACGTCCCGTTCGTCGCTCCGACCGTCCTCGCCCCGGTCCCGACGAACAGCCCGACGCGCCCGCGCGCGACGCACACGCCGGTGGTGCCGGACATCGTGACGGTGACGCCGCCGCCGTGATGTCCGCATCCGCCCAACATGCCGGCCCACCGCCCCCCGCCCCATCCCACCGCGCAGGGGGGGGGCAATTGCGGTGTAGCTGTCTTATTGTGCGGAGAGGAGGGGGCGTGCGGGGTTACGGCACCGGGCGCGGCTTCACCATGTACGGCAGGATCACGATCCCGCGGACCGTTTCGAGCGTCGGGATCGCGGTGCTCGTCGGGCCGGGTGTCGGGGTGAGCTCGATGGATGGCGTGGCGGACGGGCGGCGCGGCGTGTTCGTGGCGCTCGGGGTGGCGCGCGTGCGCGTGGCGGTGGGCGAGGGCGGCTGGTGCGTCGCGCTCGGGCCCGGCGTCGTGGGCTCGGGGGTGGGCGTCGGGATGCTGGAGGGGAAGCGGCCGTAGTACACGTCCGGGCTGCCCTGGTCTTCGTCCTTCACCCAGACCGCGTGCACGATCCCGCCGTGCGTGGCGATGACCGGCGACGAGACCTTGCCGCCCTCGATCGCGATCGGTGCCGCGGCCGGCTCGGCCGGCTTGAAGTTGATCGATGCGTCCGGTGCCTGGGGCTGTTCGCGCCAGGCCACCATCGCCCCGACGTCGGGCGGACCGAAGACGACGCTCGGCTCGACCGAGCGGTCGGCGGCCGTGCCGCTCAGGTTCACGCTCCGCTGACCGGGCATCGTGCAGTCCATGTAGATGTCCGGCTGGCCGGCACCGCCGTCCACCTGCTCCTGCCACGCCGTGCACGCATCCCCGTTGCTGCCGGCCGCCAGGTCGGGCGCGCGGCCGTGGCTGCCGCTGTTCAGCTTCGTCGACTCCACCCAACCGTTGCCCGGCTTGAACGCGCTGCGGATGATCTCGCCCTCGCCGAGCTCGGGGACATCCTTGTTCCACGTCGACCAGACGCCGTCCCCGGCTTCCGGACCGGCGGCGATCCGGGGCGACTGGGCATGCACGGTGTCGAGGATGATGTCGACGGACGACAGCTCGCCGAGTGTCGGCAACTCCGCGCTGACGATCGCCCAGTACGGCTGGCCGTCCGAGGCCTCGTCCACCCACGTCATCCACACCCGGCCGAGCGCGTCGATCGCCACATCCGGCTGCTTGCAGTAGAACGTGACGTTGTCCTTCTGTCCCCAGCGCAAGCGCGATGGCTCCGACCACGTCTGCGTGCCGGGCGCCCAGCGGGCGACGTTGATCTCGGTCGGCGCGCCGTCCTCCCACGGGGGCTGGACGAACGCCACGACGACGAGGTCGCCCCTCGCTGCGATCGCCGGATCCTGCCCGGACTCGAAGATCCAGTGCACGGCCGACCAATCGCCCTTCCAGTTGCCGGTCTGCAGGTTGAAGTTGCGGTAGCGGTGCGCCACGCCGTTCACGATGAACTCGGCGTTCTCTTCCTCCCACACCACGTGCACCGTGCCGGTGTTCGTCGCGCTGTCCGTGGCGATCGCGATGCCGGGATGGGACGAGGCGCGCCCGGCGGTGAGCGAGAGGTTCAGCGTGTCCTCGAGCGTCACCTGCGGCCGCGCGCCGCCGACGGCGGGCAGCAGCGCCACGCAGAGCGCGACGGCCAGCGCACGAGCGACGTGCCCGCGGGCCGCCCGCCGGATCGCCCGCCGGCTCGCCCGCACCATCGGCCCGCCGCGCAGCCGGTGCATGAGGCGCATCATCGGCCGTCCCAGTCCGTGCGAAGCTTGAGCGCGACCCAGCTGCCGTCGTCCGCCTGCTGCAGAACGGCGGACAACCGGTTGCCGGCCTGTGCCGGCGCGGCGCGCGTGTCCACGACGGCCATCGAGCGCACGACGAAGCTCGTCGTCCCGCCGCCGTCGGCCTCGACCTTCCACTCGCCGATCTGACCCGCCGGCGGCAGTTGGAGAATCCGGCCCGTGACGCGCATCTCCGCATGGTGCGGCAGGAACCAGATGGAGTCGGCCCGCACCGTCGCCGCGCCGCCGTTCGGCCCGCCGCTCTCGATCGCGCCCTCGGCCCGTACCGGAGCGCCGCGGGCGACGGCCGGCGGGTTCGGGATGGGCGAATTGTTTCCATCGTAGAACTGCGTGGCCGACGTGATGTGGACCGTCGTGCTGCCGACCGTCCAGTAGCGCTCGGCGCCCTGCTCGACGATGCGCACGAGGATGCCCTCGACCGTCTTGCGGCTGAGAAGCTCCCGCACGCCGGCCCCGCTGACCTCGATCGTCCCGGCCTGGACGGTGCCGCCGTTCGGTGTGCCGGTCACGAAGACGCGCGCGCCGACGGTCAGCGGGCCGTTGACCGTCGTGCCGTCCGCCAGGCTGACCAGGCGGCCTTCGACGACGAACCAGTCCGGCAGCCCGGGCCGCGTGGCGGACTCGGGGCCGAGCTTGCTGATCGCGCCCGCCACCTTGACCTGCACGCCGCGGCGCTGGAACTCGATCCGTTGGGCGTAGAGCGAGCCGTCCGCGCGGGCGATGGCGGTCACGGTGACCGGGTCGCCGTCGCGCGGCGTCAGCGACGCCGGATCGAGCACCGTGCCGGCATCGACGTCCACCTTGACCTCGCGGTTGTCGACGTCGTTGTCCCAGCGCCGGATCACCCAGCAGCAACTCATCAGCGGGTCGGGCAGCTGGGCGATCACGCCCGTGAGAAGCGTGCTGGCCGGCGGCTCGACGCCGAGGGGCACGTTCCAGACCTCGCAGTTGTCGCCGAAGTCCGCCCGGACCGTGATGACCTCCTCGGCCCGGCCCGTCGGCCGGAACGTCGCCGCGAACTGCAGCCGGAGCGTCACGGTCTCGTTGGGCGCGAGCGTGAACGGCTCGGCCAGCCGGACGGGGTAGGGCGGCCGGCGCAGCGGCAGGTTCGTCCAGATCGTCTGGATCTCGCCGCCGGCTCGCTCGACCTCGATCGTGGCCAGCGGGGAGAGCGGGTCGAACTGCGCGACGTTGATGTCGAGCCCGACGAGGCCGTCGGCGGCCGGCCCATTGTTCGTGAGATCGAAGACGAGCTGCGTGAGGTCGACGCCGTAGCGCGGGCCGATGAGCGAGGCGGCGCACGGCACCGCGACGCCGTCGCCCGGCGGGGCCTGGCGCGTCACGAGCACGGTCTGGCACGGATCCCCGCGGCGGTTGCTGAAGCGCAGCGCGAACGTGTAGCCGTCCGGCATCGGGGCTTCGGTGAAGTCGACGGCGAGGGCAGCCTGGCTGCCTTGGGCCAGCGTGAGCCCGAGCCCGTCCGGGACGGTGAACGTCACGCCCTCCGTCGCGTGCACCAGCGCCGCGCCGACGAGCAACTCCTGCCCGCCCCAGCGGATGCCTCGGATGCTGCCGTTGGCTGCCGGCCACACCAGGCGGAGCGATTGGAGCCGGACGTCGTCGCCGTTGTTGAAGACGTCGACCTGCATGTTGTGGCTCGTCGGTTCGACGAGCGAGACGAGCTCGCCGGCCGAAAGGTCGCACTCGCCGACGGCGGCACGGTTCGTGAAGGCCGACTGGCAGCCGCCGTCAAGGGCGACGACGAGCGTGTACGCGCCGGCGGCCAGCTGCGGGCCGGCGCCGGCGGCCGACGGCGGCCGGAACCGGAACGCCAGCTCGAGGCTGCCGCCCGCCGGCAGCCGAACCGGGTCCGAGAACGGCACGGACACCGGCGATTCGTGCTGTTCGCCTCGCCAGAGCGGCTGGCCGTCGACGGTGACGCTCATGAGCGGTCCGTTGGCGGCCGTCGGCCAGAAGAGCGTCAGGTCCGTGACGGCGCGGTCGATATCCCGCGGGTTCGTCAGCTTGTAGCGCGCCACGTCGCCGTCGATGCCGACCTCGCCCGCGCCGACACCGCAGTCCCATGCCGCCAAGCCGGTCGTCGTGGAGATCGAGCACCCGTTGCGCGTCGTGCCTTGGAAGCTGTAGCCGTCCTGGGCCGCGTTCTTCTCGAACTCCAGCCCGATCGCCTTGGGCTTGCCCGGCTCGATCTTGATCCCGTCCTCACGGATCCGCGCCAACGGCAGCGTCGCCGGCGAGGCACGAAAGCCGTCCTTGAGGTCGACGACCTCGGTTCCGTCCACGGTCACTTTGCGCAGCCGGCCGTTCGTGGCCACCGGCCAGGCGACCTCGAGAGCGGTCAGGCTGTCCTCGGTTTGGCCGGTGTTCTCGACGGTCACCTCGACGCGGTTGCGCGCGCTGGTGGGCACGTGCGGCCGGTCCGTGATCCGCACCGGACAGCTCGGGCCGTCGATCCGCGGGCGCAGCACGGCTCGGCAGCCGTTGCGCAGGTGCACGACGGCCGCCTTCAGGAGCCAAGGCGCGTCCGGGTTGCCCCATTGGAAGCGGAGCCCGAGCTGCGCCGACTCGCCCGGCGACAGCTGCCAGCCGGCGTCGTGGGTGGCGAAGAACGGGCTGTTGGCCTTGCCGCTGAAGAGCGACTTGGGCGTCTCGCCCGGCCCGCGACGCACCAGGATCTCCGCCAGCGTCGCGTCGTCGCCCGCCCAGCCGAGCTCGACGCCGTCCAGCGTCGTCGTGACGGCCCCGACGTTCGTCAACGTGCCCCAGATGACCCCCTCGCCCGCGCTCGCGCGCTCGAGGTAGCCGACGACCCGACACGTCGGAGCCGGCAGAAGGCCGACGCCGGGCGGATCGGGCGCTTGCTGCAGGGCGGACAGGCCGCCGGGTGCCATGGGCGCAGCCGAACGACCCGCATCCCCCAGAAGGGCTGCAGGCCGCAAATCCATGCGGCGCAAGCCGACCGCAGCCAGCCCGACCAGTGCGGCCAGACCCAGACCGAGGACGACTTTCCCGCGTCGATGACGTCGATCCATGGCTCTCACTTCAGCACGCACCCGCAAGCGTTGGACCCGCCGTCGTACGCGTCGTGCGACGGCAGCGGCCTGTCCGCCGAGGGCATTATAGGTTGCCGCATGGCCCCGGCCAACGGGCCGGCGCCGCTCAGGTCCGGGCGAGCGCGGCGCCCGCTCGGGTTCGTGTCGGGCTCTGTCCGATGATCGTCGTCGGCTGAGGCATCGGCGTCTCGGTCGGCGCCGGGGTGTCGGATGGTGCCGGCGTCGGGCTGGGCGGCTCGGTCGTTGCGGTCGCCGTCGGCTCGTCGGTGGCCGTCGGTTGGGGCGTGGCGGTCGGCTGCGGGGTGGCCGTCGGCCGCGGGTTGGCCCGGATCGTGACCCGATCGGCCACGACGAAGCGCTGCTCGCGGTTCGTCACGCGCCCCTCGACCTCGACGAGCTGGCCCTTGCGCAGCTTGCCACCCCGCACGTTGGCCAGATCGATCGCCACTGCCCACGCCGGCTCGGGCGTGCCGTTCACGCTGATCGCGAGGTCGAACCGGACCTGGCGGCCGTCCTCGATCGGGTCGTTCAGCACCGTGCCCGTCTTGCGGAAGGGCTCGCCGGGCGTCGCGTCCGCCGTCGCCGCGCTGTTCTCGCCGGTCACGGTCACCGCTTGGTTGGCCGTCGGCCCGCCGCAGCGCTTGTATTCCACGTGCACCTTGCCGCCGATCCGGATGTCGCCCTTGATCGCCGGCTTCACGCCGCCCTTGTCCGGCCCCATGTGGAACTCCAGCCGACCGCCGCCGTCCAATCCGATGACCAGTCGGTCGTCGAACCGGAATTCGAGCACCGTGCCGCCCGCCTTGGCGTTCGTGCAGCTCTCTTCATGGAGCCGGATGAACGCGGTGGCGACGCCCGCCAGCCGGTCCATCGGGTCGAACTTCACCTTGAGCGAGATGCGGCTGCCGTTGCCGACCTTCGCCCGCTCCCCGATGGACAGGCTGCTCAGATCGATCGTGTAGGTCTGGCCGGAGTTGGACAGGAGGCGGCAGCTCTCCGGACCGGAGCCGTCGGCTGCCATCGTGACCTGCTGCACCGTGCCCTCCACGACGCGGTTCAGGCCGTTGTCGTCCTCGCCCGACACCATCACGGTCTCGGTGGCCACAGGCTCGCCGGTCGGCTGCACCGTGGCGGTGACGGCGTCCGTCGGCGTCGGCAGGACGCCGGGCGTGGACGAGATCGTCGCCGTGGCGGTGATCTCGGGGGTCGACTGGAGCTCCGGCGTGCCGGTGGGCGTGATCGGCTGCGTCGCGCTGATCGTCGCGGTGGCGGTCAGCGGCACCAGCGGCGCGAGCCCCTTGACGCTGACCCGGAGAGCGAGCGGTCGGTTCTCCTCACCGGTGCGGACGTTGAGCCGCAGCTCGACCCCCGTCGGGACATCGAAGAGCGTGTCATAGCCATCGGGCAGATCGAAGCGCGTTTCGCCGTCCCGCCACGTCAGGCCGACGCTGTCCGCCTTCGGCGCGTCGTCGAGCGGCGTGACCCAGAGCGTGCCGTACGGCCGCTCCTCGCCCTTGCTGTCCGTGCCGATCGAATCGTAGCGCGCGTTGAACGACGTGTCCTCGGAGCGGCCGGCGGCTTGGGCGCGCAGCGTGTCCGTCAAGCGATCCGTGTGGATCCGGGCACGTCGCGCCTCGCGGCGCGCGGCATCGAGATCGAACGTCGACAGGAGGATCTGGGCGCCGCGGCTCCACTCCTTGACGGTGTAGAGCGTGTCGCCCGGCAGTGCGGTCGCCACGGCCGGCACGCGGCCGGCGAAGCCGATGCTCAGCAGAACGGCCGCGGCCAGCGAGCCGAGCACGCCGATGCGCATGCCGAGCGGGCGGGCCGAGCGGCTGCCGGAGCGGAGCCAGCCGGACAGCCGCGACCGGCCGGTGGCGGCCGTCGTGGTGTCCGCAGTGGCCGTTGCGGTGCGGTTCGCACCGGCGACGGCGGCGTGGTGGGCGCGGGCCTGCTCGGCCACGGCCAGGAAGCGCGCGCGGCCGGCCGTCAGATCGGGTGAGACGGTGGGCGCGTCCGGCGCGAGGGTCTGCGCGAACGCGACGAGCCGACCGATCTCCACCGCCCGCCCATCCATGCCGGCCGCCGCCAGGGCGGTCTCGACCGAGAGCCCGCCGGCCGAGGCCAGCAATCCGGCATCGAGCGCCAGGACGGCGTCGGCCTCGGCCGCTTCGGCGGCGGCGAGGAAGCGTGCGCGGCCGCCGGCCAAGTCGGGGACGGCCACCGGTGTTGCGGCCGTGCGCAGCTGTGCGGCAAAGGTCGCCAACGCCGCGGCGTCCGACCGATCGCCGTCGGGGACGGCCGCCATGGTGCCGGCTTCGACGGCCGTACCGACGACCACCCCGACGGCCGGACCGGCGGTTGGGGGCAGGAACGAAGCGGCAAGCCGTCCATCGAGCGCCTCGGCCAGCGATGCCTCGTCGGCAGCGGCGACGGCGAGGAAGCGGGCGCGGCCGGCGGCCAGGTCGGCGGCCGGTGCGGACACGCGCTCGGAATGCAGATCGGAAGCGACCGAGAGAAGCTCGACCAAGTCCGTCAGGTGGTGGGCCAATCGGGCGCGGCCGGCGTCGTCGACTGCCAGCACGGCCAGCGACGCGTCGATGGAGGCGCCGGTGCGCAGCCGGGCGATGGCGGCATCGAGGGCATCGACGAGCCAGTCGTCGTCGGGCGTTGCCGGCGCGGCGGGCACGGGCGGGATCGATCCGCCGCCACCGCCTTCGCCCGGCGCGACGGCCATCGCGAAGGGCGCGGCGGTCCCGTCGGTGCGGAGTGCGCCGGCTGCGGCGAGGAAGCGGGCGCGGCCGGCGGCCAAGCGGTCGGCCGAGAGTGCCGGCGCCGGGCGGGCAGCGCTCGAGAGGTGCTGGACCAGCGCGACGAGCGGCCGCAAGGCGTCCGCCATCATGCCGGAGTCAGCCAGCGCCAACTCAAGGCTCGATCCACGTCGGAGGCGTGCAATACAGGCATCCAGCGCATCGCGCATGCCCGCCAAGCCTCCCTGTCCGTTTCCTGTCGCCATCGGTCCCCAGTCCCCCCGAACGTCAAGTGGTCCAAGTCAAACGCAAATTACAACTCGGCCTCGGCTTCCGCCTCGACCGGATCGAACCCTTCACCGCCGACCACGCGCCGGAGCGCCGACAGCGCCCGATGCTGGAGGGCTTTGATCGCCCCTTCCGTCTTGCCCATGATCTCGGCGACCTCGACGTTGCTGAGGCCTTCGACAAACTTCAGGGCAACCACCTGCTGCTGCTCGTCGGTCAGGAAGCGCATCCCGATCTTGAGCTGGTGCGAATGGAACAGGCCTTCGAACGTGCTCGCGAAGCTTTCCGCCGCCATCCATCGCTCGTCCAACTCGACCCCGTCGCGCTTCGTTGAGCGGCGGAAGTGGTCGACGACGAGATTGTGGGCGATACGGTACAACCACCCCTGCAGGCTGGTGTTCCAGCCACGATCCGTCCGCAGTGCTTCGAGCATGCGCACGAAGACGTCCGAGGTCAGATCCTCCGACAACGCGCTGTTGCCGGTGCGGTGGTAGATGTAGCTGTAGATCTTGCCCGCGTACCGATCGTAGATATCGGTCAGGGCTGCCGGCTCGAACACTTCCGCCTGCCGGCGCAGCATGGCTTCACTCACGATGCGTTCTCCCGTCCGGTTCGCTCATTAAGACGCGCCGAAGGTCGGATGGATACGGAGCCTGGATTGTCGATCGGAAGACCGGTTGACAGAGGGGGCGCTGCGGGTGGCCGTCGCGTCAACCGTCGCGCTGACCCGCGTCCGCGGCGGCCGGCCGCCCCTGGATGTCCCACGGAGCGCCCAGCGTGGCCGGCAGGAAGATCGCATGCGCCTTCTCGGCGGCGATGTCCGCGATCGTGCGCGCCCAGAGGCCGTCCTTGCCGCCGACATACAGGAGCTCGCACGTGCCGTTGAACCGCGCCGTGGCCATGACGTCCATATACGGCTCGACCTGGAAGCCCGGGCCGGTGCCGGCCGGCAGCCGCAGCCGGTGCCACTGCGCCCCCGCGTCCTCGGACACGAAGAGCCCCAGACCCCACACGGACGCAAAGACCCAGCCGCCGCGGGGCCCGGCGACCACGCTGGCCACCTGCGAGGCGCGGAACGGCGTCGTGCCGACCGGCGCGCCCGGCCCGCCCGGCGCGCCCGGCCCGCCGTCGGAGCCGTAGCCGGTGAACGTGGCGCCCCCGTTGTGTGAGATCCGCAGGCCGTAGGAGCCCGGCGTGTTCGTGCCGGTCTTGGTGACCGATTCCCGCAGTCCGGCGTACACGATCCGCGCGTCGGCCGGGTCGACGGCGATGGATGCCGCTGTGCGGCTGCGCATCGTCGCGTCGCCGACGGCGGTCCATGCCCCCGGCGCGTCGGACGCGGCGTCGGCGATCGAGAAGAGGCCGTCGCCGTCCAGCGACGCCCAGAGCCGCCCGTTGCGGTCCAGCGCCAGGTCCCAGAAGTAGCCGTTGAAGCGCTCGACGTCGCCGGTCAGCGTCGTCCATGGCTCGTCGCCGCGCTGCCGCCAGACATGGGCGCGCGCCTTCTCCGTGCCGAGCCCGGCATCGTCGATCTGGTCCGTCGCCCCGGCGAACGTCGTGCCGTCGGCCGCCTCGATGGCGCGCGCGGTCCGGCCTTGCAGCAGCGTGGCGCCCAGCACGCCGTCCGGCTCGGCGTGCACGATGCCCCCGCCGGCCAGGCCCGCCGCCAGGCGCCCGCTGTCGGGCCGCACGGCGACGCCCAGCACGGGCATCGTGCTCGGGTCGAATGCGGTGAACGGGATCGAGGTCAGCGCATTCAGGTCGATCGCCCGGACGGAGGCGCCGCCGGCGCCGCCGAGGCTGCTGGCGCGGTACGTCCCGGCGTACAGCCGCTGCCGCCCGGCCGCGACGTCGACGGCCAGCGCCTGGGCGACGAACGGGTTCGGCAGCGGTACGGGCTGCCACCCCGCGGACGTGCACGCTGCCTGGGGGGCGAGGGGCGCGGCATGGGTGAGGGCCGCGGGAATGCCGTGCGCAAGCGCGACGCCGATCGCCGCTGCGATCGCGAGACGGGGCGGCGTGTGCGCCGCTCCGCCGCGTCGCGTGCGGCGACGCGGCGGCAGCGGGTCGAGGTCGATCACCCGGGAGCTGCGAACCCTCATGGACCCACCGACGTCGGGGTCGGGGTGATGAACGGCACGAAGAGGGTCGGGGTGACGGTGGGGTTCACCGGCGTGGCGGACGGCGGGTTTGCGGTCGGCCCCGGCTCGGGCGTCGGCGGGGGAGTCACGCCGGGCCAGAGCGTGGCGGTGGGCGTCGGGGTCGGGGGGGGCGGCGGCGGCGGGGTGGGGTACAGCGCAA
>Ga0138256_10001318_pt1 | contig 26795 bp, 6 predicted proteins | sample KNB2016incub_MG_FD_105486 | JGI IMG/M metagenome (GOLD analysis project Ga0138256, IMG submission 105486) | Active sludge microbial communities from wastewater in Klosterneuburg, Austria - KNB2014incub_MG | ecosystem: Engineered > WWTP > Activated sludge > Unclassified | place: Austria...
GCGCACCTCGCCGACCTTGCCTTCCACCGCCACTATCTCCCTTGCCGACAAGCTCGTGCAGGCCCTCGGCCATCCGCCCACGGCGGGACAGCACAAGGCGATCGCCGCGCTGGACCGGTTGGTGGCGAGCGAAAAACCCATGGCCACGTTGGTACTGAAAGGCTATGCGGGCACCGGCAAGACCACGCTCGTCGGCGCCTTGGTGAAGGTGATGCGTGCCCTCGGGCGTCCGGTGGTGTTGTTGGCGCCCACCGGCCGTGCGGCGAAAGTGCTCAGCGCCTACGCACAAGCCCCGACGAGCACGATCCATCGGCGCATCTATCGAATGGAGGGCGGCGAGGGTGGCTACGCGGGTTTGTCGCTCGCATCGAACCGCGATGCCAACGCGCTTTTCGTGGTGGATGAATCCAGCATGATCGGTACCACCGGTGGTGCCACCCGCAGCGAAGGCGCCTTCAGCGATCGCGACCTGCTTAGCGATCTCTTCGAGCACGTCTTCGCCGCGCCAGGAACGAAACTTCTGCTGATCGGCGATCCCGCGCAACTTCCACCGGTGGGCAGTGACAACAGCCCCGCGCTCGATACCAAGTATTTGCATGAACGCTACAGCCTGACCGCCGGTGCCATCGAACTCACCGATGTGGTGCGCCAGGAAAGTTCCTCCGGTATTCTGGTGAACGCCACCGATCTACGCGCCGTGCTGAACGAAAAGGATCCCATGCCGCATTTCACCCTGGGTGCGAAAGACGTGGTGCGCATTGAGGGGAACGATCTGCAGGATGAGCTTGAGGCCTGCTATGCGCGCTATGGCGGTGAGGATGTATGCGTGATCACGCGCAGCAACAAACGGGCGTATCAGTACGGACAGCAGGTGCGTGCACGCATCCTCGGCTTCGAGGAAGAACTTTCGCCGGGCGATCGCCTGATGGTGGTGAAGAACGACTACTACTGGGCCGGCCGCAACGGCAAGGCGGAGTTGATCGCCAACGGCGAACCGATGGAAGTGCTGCGCCGCAAAGACGTCGAAGAGCGCCACGGCATGCGCTTCTGCTGGATCGAAGCGGCGTGGTGGAGCGGCGAGGAGCGCCGTGTCGGCGATGTGCTCGTGATGCTCGATGTGCTAGCGCTCGATGCGCCCGCGCTGCCCTACGCCCGCAAGCGCCTGCTGAACGATGCCATCCTCGTCACACTACCCGGCCGCACCGCAGGCATCAAGTACCGCGCGCTCAAGCAGGATCCTTACGCCAATGCCCTCCAAGTGAAGTACGCCTATGCCGTCACCGCCCACAAGGCGCAAGGCGGCCAATGGCCCGCCGTGTTCGTGGACCAGGGCTATGTCACCGAGGAAATGATCGACACCGAATACGTGCGCTGGTTGTACACCGCGATCACACGCGCCAGCGAGAAGCTGTATCTGCTGAACTTCCACCCGAGGTTCTTCGGAGAGGAATAGCCATTCACGCGATCTTGAAACGACCGCTCTCCATCACCATCATCGCTTGGCTCTCCATCCTTGCAGGTGTAGTGTGCTTCCTTTTCTTGCTTTTCGTTGCGCTCTACGCGGACTCAGCGAGTTCCCAAAATCCCCTAGGACGATTTCGTGGTGCGGGCTTGTTCATCGTCGGAACTATGGCCGCGTTGGCTGGTGGCGTGCTTGTGCTGAGGGGCTTGTCACTAGGTCGCTTGCTGATCCTCGCGGCGTTGGTGGCTCTTCTCGCCGAGTCCTTGGAGCAGCAGGCATTGGTGATCGTCACCTACGGTCTGCTACTGGTCGTTTGCGGCTACTTCCTCTTCCGGCCGCAGGCTTCGGACTACTTCCGCGGAAGTGGGAAAGAACGGGGTTCAGCGAACTAGCTTGGAGATTCGAGAGCCGCGCTCAATAGCCGCACCTCCATCGGTCGCTCCGTCGCCACGCTGATCAAATGCTCCGGGCCGCAGGCAAGGCTCTGCACATGGTAGACTTCCGCAGCATACTTCAAGAAGTCTTCCTGCTGAATGATCAGTTCGTTGTGGCCATCGAGCACGCGTAGTGCATGCAGGTCCTCCATAATGCCGACTCCGCTGGCTTTGAGCACCGCCTCCTTGCGCGTCCACAGGTCCAGGAAATAGCGCTTGGCAGCAAGGTCACTGGCTCCAGCTCCTGCGCCTGCCACCTGGATCCTCTCTACCTCATCCGGCGTGAAGTAGTGATGCGCCACAGCTTCATGATCGGCGCGGCGCGTAATGGTCTCGATGTCCACACCGAGTTCGTGGTCCCATGCGACGGCGAGCACCAACGCGTCCTTGGTATCGCTCAGGTTGAAGCGTAGCTCGGTGTCGTTCAGAAAGGGCTTTCCGAAGGGGCCCCGCTGGATCCGCAGGGCTGCCCCGTCTACGTTCAAATAGCGCCCGATCAGCGATCGCAGCAGGCCATGGCCCAGCACGAAGCGATCGCGGTCCGGGGCGAACCGGAAGCGATCCGCGCGGGCGATCTCCTCATTGTCGAGCAAGGCTTCCAACGCGGTAGCCCGCGGAACGAGTTCTGCCAAGGTGGAGAACCAGAGATGCACTACGTTCCTTTCCTGAAGATCGATGCCGTATGTGGAGGCAGCACGCACCCCAACGAGCGACTTGCAATGCACCGTGAGTGGCCTGGGAAGGATCGCGGACATACCTACAACGCGGCCGCGGAGGAAGATCCCATCGCGCGGTCGATGCTGGCGCGAAGTTCGTTCGCCAGAGCACGCACATGCGGTTCTTTGATCACGGAATAGTGATCGCCCTCCACGTTGCGCACTTCCACGCCGCCCTGGGCCAGCTTGCCCCAGCCCATATCCTTGGCGCCCGGTGAGCCATTGGCGCGTATCAGCGTGATAGGGCCGGGGTATTTCGGTGCGCGATACGCGCGCGTGGCCTTGCCGTACGTATCGATGATGTGGAAGTGGCGCAGTTTGGCGGGCAGCAGTTCGCCCCGCTTCAAGTAGCGCTTCACCAATTTGCGCATTACCCAGCGCTTGATCGGCATGTAGGCTTTCTCTTCCTCGGTGGCCGAACGCAGTCCATCCTCTGGTGCGTAGGTGTCGAAGAGCGCGAGCATGGGAACCTGTTCTCCCGCCGCTACAAGCTGGCAGGCCATCTCGTATGCGACGATCCCGCCGAAGGAGTAACCTCCCAGCAAGTAAGGGCCATGCGGTCGCGCGCTGCGCAACTCCTGGATGAAGTGCTGTGCGATGCGTTCCACCGAGGTGTAAGCGATGGGATGTCCGTCCTCGCCTTGGTGGAAGTAGCCGTAGAAGGGTTGGTCTTCGCCCAGATAGCGCGGCACGAAGATGTTCGCCTCATCGCCATGCACGCAGAAGAAGGGGACCCGGCTTCCGTTCGGTTGAATGGCCGAGAGGTTCTTCCAACTCTGAACCGGTTGCTTTTCACCACCTATCACGAGGGCCAGTTGGGCGATAGTGGGTGACTGGAACAGCGTTTTTATCGGCAGTCGTTTACCGGTCTGCTTTTCGACTTGTGCGAACATTTGGATGCCGAGCAGCGAGTGCCCGCCGATCTCGAAGAAGTTGTCCGAAACCCCCACGCGGTCCACTTTCAGGAGCTTGGCCCAGATGCCGGCCAGGAGCGACTCCAGCGTATCACGGGGCGCTGCGTATTCCATCCGCATGCGGGAGGCAGACTTCGGCGGTGCAGGTAGCTTCTTCTTGTCGGGTTTGCCTCCGCTGGTGATCGGCATCGCAGGAAGAGCGATGACACCAGCAGGTAGCATGTGTTCAGGCACACGCGCGGCGAGATGGGTTTTCACCTTCTCCAGCAGTGCTGCGGTGCGCGGGTCGTCCGGCAATGCACCGTCCGTGGGGACGATGTACAGGAAGAGTTGTTTCTCGCCACCGTTCTCGCCAAGCGCGACGGCGACCTTGTCCTTCACCGCAGGGAGGTCGTTGAGCGCCGCTTCGAGTTCTCCGAGTTCCACACGGAAACCGCGGATCTTGATCTGATCGTCCACGCGACCGATGAATTCCAAGTTGCCGTCCGCGCGCCAGCGCACTTGATCACCGGTACGGTACATGCGCGCGGCGGGATCCTTGGCGAACGGATCGCGCAGGAAGCGGTCGGCGGTGAGTTGCTCGCGTTGCCAGTACCCGAGCGCTACACCCGGACCGCCCAGGTACAACTCGCCTTTCTGCCCTATACGCACGGGCCGTTGCTTCTCATCGAGCACATAGGACGGTGCGTTCGGCAGTGGCTTGCCGATGGGCACCGCGTGATCCAACTCGGTGCGGTCGTTCACGGTGAACACGGTACACATCACCGAGTCTTCGGTGGGGCCGTAGCCGTTAACAAGTACGCCGGGGCCGAGCAGGTCGAACGCCTTGCGCGCATGTGCGAGCGGGAACACATCTCCACCTACCACCACATGCCGCAGGCCTTTCAGATCCTGCAAGTGTTCGTCCACGAGCAACTTGAACAGACCTGCTGACGTGATCAGTGTGTTCACGCCTTGCTTCCCTACACTTCCAGCGATGTCCGCCAGCGATGGCTTTTCGTCCGCGCTCAGAACCAAGGTGCCCCCATGCAGCAATGCGCTCATAATAGAGAGCTGGCAGGCGTCGAATGAAATGCTGAGATGATGGTGGAAGACCAGATCCGGTCCGAAACCGAGATAGTCCTGGTCACGCACCAACCGCACGATCCCGCGATGCGGCACCACCACGCCCTTGGGCATGCCGGTGGAACCCGAGGTGTAGATCATGTAAAGGGGATCCTCCGCGCTCGCGGAGAACGCCGGACGGCGCGTGGGTACAGGGAGTTTGTCCAGGTCATCGAGCAACAATCTGCGCCCTTGGAACGCGGAGAGTTGGCCTCGTGACCGCCGGTCCGTGAGCAGGATGGATACGCGGGAATCTTCAAGGAGGTAGTTCAGCCGTTCCGCTGGATAGGTCGGGTCGATGGGCACGAACGCACCGCCTGCGCGCACAATGGCAAGGAGACCGGTGAGCAGGTCGAAACCAGGCGTGGCATAGAGGCCCACGAACACACCGGGCGCTACACCCAACGTGATAAGGTGAGCGGCCAGCGTGTCGACACGGTCGCGCAAGCGCGCATAGGTCATGGAAGCATCGCCCTGCACAAGTGCGTTGCGATCGGCATGGGCGCGTGCTGCTTGATCGAAGAGCGTGGCGACGTTCAGCGCGGGATCCAATGGCCGCGTTGTTCCGGACCATGCGATAGGAGCTATCGGTGCACGTTCGGCCTGCTCATCGATCAGGTCGATGAGCCGTGTTTCCGGCGCTTTGCTCACACGTTCCACCAACGCGGTGAGGTCGTTCATCCATCCACGCACGGTGCGTTCCTCGAAGAGATCGGCATTGTAGGACCACTCCATCTCCATGCGGTCCCCGGAGCCCGAGGCGTTCATGGTGAGTTCGAACTGTTCGTAGGCGCGGGGATCGCTCACGAAACGGTGGCGGATGCCGGTGAAGGTCACGCCATCGTCCATGTTCATGTCGATGTTGAAGATCACCGGCACCAGCGGAACGCGGCCTGGCTCACGCGGCACGTTCAACTCCTGGAGCAGGGTGCTGAAGGTGAAGCGCTGGTGGTCGAACGCATCGAGCACCGCTTTGCGCCGCTCCTTCAAGTACTCATGGAAGGGGATCTCCTCATCCAACACAGTGCGTAGTGGAAGAAGCGAAACACAGTGCCCTACAAGATCCTTCATGCCCATGTCGCTTTGCCCAGCGGCGGGGAGGCCGATCACCAGATCGCGCTGACCGGTGATGCGGGCGATGAGCACTTCGTACACCGAGAGCAACGTGGTAACGAAGCTGCTCCCGTAGCGCGTGGCCACCTGTTTCAATCCGGTGATCAACGCCGGATCCATAGGAATGTCCAGGCGCGTGGCGGTCCATGTCTTCTCCGCTGGGCGGGGACGGTCCGTCGGCAGATCGACGCGAGGAATGGGTTCTCCGAAGAGCTCCTTCCAATACCGCTTCACCTGTTCGTTCTCACCGGAGCGGTAGAAGGTGTTGATGGCTTCCGCATAGCGGCTATGCGGGATCGCCTCGGGTAGTTCAGGTTCCTTCTCCTCCACAAGCGCTGAGTAGATCCGGCTGATGTCCGCCATGAGGATCCCCAGGCTCCAGCCGTCGCATGCGGCGTGATGGCCAACAAGGCGCAACACATACCGCTCGTTAGTGAGTTTGAACAACACCGCACGGAACAAGGGACCGTTCAACAGATCGAACGGCGTGGTCATCAGTGTCCGGCCGATCCTCTTCCTTTCCTCTTCTTGATCGGTATTGGAACGCCCGCTGAGGTCATGCACTTCCAGGTGGATGTCAACGCGCTCGAGAACCACCACGCGCATACCGGTGCTATCGAACACCGTGCGCAATCCTTCGTGCCGTTGCACGAGGCGATCGATGGTGTTCGCGATCACGGTGATGTCCACCACACCGTCCAGTTCCAGGCTTACTGATTCGTTGTAGGCGCAGGAAGCCTCTGCGCTCATTTGCGAAGCGGCCCACACCTCGCGTTGCGGCTCGGTGGTGGGGGAGGTGAGCACGATGGACGGCCCCGCGAAGGGGTCGTGCGCCACCGGCTGATAGGTGATCTCGGTGATGAATCGCTCCACGAACGTGCGTCTCAGGGTTCCACTTCCTCCAGCATCAGGTACTTCCCGGCCCGCTCGGGATCGGGAACGAACCAGGCCGCGTCACCCTTCGGTGTGCGACCCAGCCGGGCACCTTGTACGGGAGGTTCGGCCGCCAGTTGCAAACGCTCGGAAGGCTTGCGGGCATGGCCGTTCAGGGAGCTGTTCACCACCTGTATGGGGTAGGTGCGCTCCGGCATGAACCCGCTTTCACGTAGTTCCAAGCAGACCTTTTCCACCGTGCTGATGATGAACTCGATGTCTTGTTCGGTGTGCGCGGTGGTGATGAAGTGCGGGAAGTCCAGGACATGCACGCCGTGGTAGCGCATCAGCATGAAGAAGAGCTCGGTGTAGTTGACGCTCTCGTCGTACTTCGTCTTGAACGCGCTACCGAAGTTGACCCAGCGATAGGGGAGCTGGTGGTTGTCGAACAGACCGTTGACGCGCACGACCATGTCCTCGGTCATGGTGTTTAGCCGCTCCTGCAACGCAGGCCCTTGCTCTTTCATGAAGACCAAGGAGGCCTTCATCGCGGCCATCGTGAGCGGGTGACGGACGAAGGTGCCCGCGAAATAGGTCACACCTGCGGGCGGAACGCTGTCGTCGCCGAATTGCCAGTGACCGCCGTCCAGCGCATCCATCCATTCGCTCTTGCCGATCATGGCGCCCACAGGCATGCCACCGCCGATCACTTTACCGTAGGTGCCGATGTCCGCGGTGATGCCGAATAGTCCCTGCGTACCGTTCTGGTGCGTGCGGAAGCCGGTGATCACCTCGTCGAAGATCAACGCGGCGCCGTTCTCCTTCGTGATGCGGCGCACTTCGCGCAGGAAATCCACGGGGCGGAATTCCATCCGACGGCTTTGCACCGGTTCGACCAGCACTGCGGCTGCTTCGTGACAACGTTGCTTGATGATCTCGAGACTTTCCGGCGTGCCGTAGTCGAGCACGAGCATGTTCTCCACCGCTTGCGGCATGATGCCAGGTGCGCCAGGATAGCTCTTCTTGCTCTTGCTGCCACGAATGATCACCTCGTCGTTGATGCCGTGATAGCTGCCGCTGAAGGAGATGATCAAACTGCGGCCGGTGACGGTACGCGCCATACGCATCGCGCCGAGCACCGCTTCGGATCCGGTGTTGCAAACCGCAGCGCGTTCGGCGCCCGTCAGTTCGCACAGCAGCTTCGATACTTCGGCCGCGAGCGGATGCATGGGCCCGATCTCGATGCCCTGATCCAGTTGCTTATGGCAGGCTTCCTTGATGAAGTCGGGCATGTAGCCGAACATCGAGGAACCGAAACCACTGAGGATGTCCACGTACTCGTTACCGTCGATGTCCCAGAGATGACAACCGGTGCTCTTGTCCACCACCACCTGGTAGATAAGCTCCTTGGTTTGTGGCTTGAAGCCGGTGACCACACGCGGGTCGGCCATCGGCTTGCGGTTCTCTTGGGTGAAGGCTTTGCTCTTGGCGGTCTTCGCCACGTAGCGCTTCACGAAGGCGTCGAACCAAGCACGCTGTTGCGGCGTCATGTCGTCCACCTTCTCCTTGCTGATGCGCGCCTGCGCACCGAAGACCTTTTTCAGTTCGGGGGCATCCTCCAACGCATTGACAGCGGGCTGAGCGTTGTTCGCTGCTGGTTGTCCGGCACTCGTGGTTGCGGGAGCACCACCAACCGAGTAGCCCTTGGCCAACAAGTAGTCCGCGAGCTTGTCCAGGTTCGGGACTTCCTCGTTCAGTTGACGGAACGAGATCTTGACGCCGAATTTCTTCGAGAGCGACGTTGCTACTTGTGTGAGGAAGAGCGAATCGAGACCCATTTCCAGGAAGGTCTCTTCGGGACTTGCCTCAGCGAGTTCAAGACCGGAGCTTTCTTCCAACAGGTTCTTGATCTGTTGAATGAGCGCCTCCTTCGGTGTGAGGTTCGCATCACCACCGTTCGGGACAGGTGCTTCGATCGTCGTGCTCGCGATCGCATGACCACCGGCCACGACCATGGATACGGGATCCACCCAGTGACGAATGCGTTCGAAGGCATAGGTCGGGAGCGAGATGCGATGACGTTGCTCGCGCTCGTAGAACTTGCTCCAGTCGATCAGTACGCCGCTCTGCCACAGGCCACCAACGGCCTTGAGCAATTGCGTGAGTTCATTGCGGTTGCCTGCGGAATCGGCAAGCGAGGAAACGGCTGCTTGCTTCTTCGGATCGCTGCTTTGCTGGCGTGCAAGCGTCGTTGCGGTCGTGCGTGGGCCGACTTCCAGCATTACACGATCCGCATCGCTCCATGCGAATTTCACGGCTTGCGCGAAACGCACGGTCGCGCGCAGGTGATCGCTCCAGTATTTCGAAGAGATGGCCTCCTCGTCCTTCAGCCATTCGGCTGTGACCGTGCTGATGATCGGGATGCGTGGCGCGTTCAACTTCACACCCTCCGCCACCTTCTTGTAAGGCGCGATGATGGCATCCATCATCGGGCTGTGGAAGGCATGACTGGTCACGAGCAACTTGCAGGTGATACCATCCTTCTCCAGTTCGGCTTGCAGCTTCGCGATCGCCTCGTGCGGGCCACTAGCCACACATAGTTGTGGACCGTTGTTCGCCGCAATGCTGCAATCTGCGGGCAGTTTCTTGGCCACATCTTCTTCCGCTGCGCGAACACTGAGCATGCTGCCACCGGGCAGTTCCTGCATCATGCGGCCACGGTTGGCGACGAGCTTCACGGCATCTTCCAGCGAGAACACACCGGCAAGACAAGCCGCTGCGAACTCGCCGATGCTGTGTCCCATCATCGCATCCGGCGTGATGCCCCAATGCATCCACAGCTTAGCAAGGCTGTAGTGCATGGTGAACAAGGAAGCCTGCGTGTAAACGGTCTGCTTCAGTTGTTCCGCAGCCTTCTCTTCTTCACCGGCTTTCGGGAAGATGATGGCCTTGAGATCAACGCCGAGTTCCTTGCTGAACAGCGCGCAGCACTGATCGAAGTTCTCCGCGAAGACCGGCTCACTGTTATGCAGGTCGCGGCCCATGTTCACATACTGCGACCCCTGACCGGGGAACATGAAGACCACGCCGGGCGCGGCTTCATGCAGTTCGCGCGTGCCGATCACGTTGGTGTCTTTGTTGGCGATCGCTTCGATCACTTCGCCGTGACTTCCGCCAACGATCAGACGACGATGCTTGAAGTGACGACGACCAACCTGTAAGGTGAAGGCCGCATCAGCGAGCGACGCTTTCGGGTGTGCTTCGAGCCACGCGCGGAGATTCTCCGTCATGGCATCGAGGGAGGTCTTGCTCTTGGCGCTGAGCAGGAACATTTGTTTGCTGCGTGATCCGCTCGAAGGGGCCATCACGGGAGGCTCAGCGAGGATCACGTGCGCATTCGTTCCGCCTACGCCGAAGCTGCTGACACCCGCGATGCGCGGCTTGTCAGTGCGGGGCCAGGGAATGTGCTCGCTCGCCACGCGGAACGGGCTGTTCGCAAAGTCGATGGCCGGGTTCGGGGTCTCGAAACCTACGTTGGAAGGGATCACCTCCTCCTTCAGTGCCCACGCGGTCTTGATCACACCTGCTGCACCTGCTGCCGGTGTCAGGTGACCGATGTTGCTTTTGATGGAGCCGATGACGCAATGGTGTCCGTTGGTCTTTCCACCGAACGCCAGTGTCAGAGCTTCCACCTCGATCGGGTCGCCGAGCGGTGTGGCGGTGCCGTGCGTTTCCACATAGCTGATCTCGCTTGGGCTCACACCGGCATCGGCCTGTGCCATGGCGATCACTTCGGCCTGGCCGCGCACACTGGGTGCGGTGAAGCTGGCCTTGTCGCTGCCGTCGTTGTTGAGGGCCGCGCCTTTGATCGTGGCGTAGATGTGGTCGTTGTCGCGAATGGCGTCATCGAGACGCTTGAGGACGATGATACCAACACCGTCACTGAAGCTCGTGCCTTTGCCCTGTGCATCGAAGGTGCGGGTGCTGCCGTCGGGGCTGTACATGCCACCTTCGTTGTACACAATACCGCTATTGATCGGCGCCGTGATCGCAATGCCACCGGCTAGAGCCATGTCGCATTCACCATCGCGCAGCGCCTTGAACGCTTGGGCGATCGCGACGAGCGATGTGCTGCATGCCGTATGGATGCTTAACGCCGGACCGCGCAGATCGAACTCGAACGCGAGACGTGTCGCGATGTAGTCCTTCTCGTTGGCGGTCATCACCGCGAAGTCACCGACCTGCTCGATCAGCTCGGGGTGGCCGATAACGTTGCGTGTGAAGTAGGTGTTGTTGCCCATACCGGCATACACACCGATGAGGCCTGCGAACTGTGCCGGATCGTAGGCAGCATCTTCCAATGCGCCCCACGCAGTCTCCAGGAAGACGCGTTGCTGCGGATCCATCAACGCGGCCACACGCGGGTTCACGCCGAAGAAGCCCGCGTCGAACTTGTCCGCATCGGTGATCACTCCGCGTGCCTTCACGTAGTCGCTATCGTTGCGCAATTCAGCGGGAACACTTGGGTCGATCTCGTCAGCGGTCCACCTGCTGATGCTGTTCTTCTTGTCGAGCAGGTTCTTCCAAAGCTCTTCCACATTGGCGGCGCCGGGGAAGCGGCCGCTCATGCCGATGATGGCGATGTCACCCTTCTTGGAACCACCAGCCGCAGCCTTGCGCGCCTTGGCCATTTCGGAGGGAGCGATCGCACTCGCATCACCTTCAAGGAATGCCGCGCAAGCCTTGATCGTCGGATGCTGATAGAGCTTCACGATCGGCAGCTTCAAGCCATGACCTTCGAGTTGTGCTACCGCCTGGATGCTGAGCAGCGAGTTGCCGCCAAGGTCGAAGAAGTTGTCGTCGATGCCCACGCGGTCGATGCCGAGCAGATCGGCCCACACGTTCGCGAGCGTTTTCTGTACACCCGTCTGTGGCGCTGCGAAGGCAACGTCCAGTTCAGGACGCTTCACATCTGGTGCAGGCAGTGCTTTGCGATCGATCTTGCCGCTGGGTGTGCGTGGCAATTCCTTCACCGCCACGAATGCGGAAGGCACCATGTAATCGGGGAGGAGTGAAGCGAGGTGCTTGCGCAGATCGTTCACGCTCACTTCGTTCTTGGCGACGTAGTAGCCGATGAGACGTTTCAGGCCGGGACGATCCTCACGCACGTTCGCGACGGCTTGTTCAATGGAAGCATGCTTCTCAAGCGCGACCTCGACTTCACCGAGTTCGATGCGATAACCGCGCACTTTCACCTGGCCATCGATGCGGCCTTTGTAGTCGATCTCGCCGTTCGGCAATTCAGCCGCGCGGTCACCGGTCTTGTACAATCGACCGCCAGCTTCGAACGGATCCGTAAGAAAGCGTTCGGCTGTCAGATCATCGCGACCGATATATCCTGTGGCAACGCACGCACCACCGAGGTAGAGCTCGCCTTCTTCGCCCTTCTTCACCGGCTTCATCTGCTCATCGAGCACAAGCAACTTCACGTTGTCTATGGCCTTGCCGATGTTGGGCAATGCAGGCCAGCTTGAAGGATCTCCTTTGAGTTCAAGTTCGCTCACCACGTGACCTTCGGTCGGTCCGTACTGGTTGCAGAAGCGGCAGCCGGGCAATTGCATGAACAGGTTCGCGATGGCGGGCGTGATCTTCAATTGCTCGCCGCTCGTGAAGACCTCCTTTAATGAAGATGGTACCTCACCCGTGCGCTCCACGGCTTCGGCCAGGTATTGCAATGCCACGAAAGGCACGATGATCCGGTTGATCTTCTGCGCGATGATCTTGCGCAAGAGCTGCGTGCTGTTCAGTCGATCCTCGTCGGTGATCAGCACCAACGTGCCGCCTTGTGCGAATGTGGTGAAGAGCTCCTGGAAGCTCACGTCGAAGCTGATCGGTGCGAACTGCAACGTGCGATCGCCCTCTTTCAACACCGATGTGCGCAGTTGCCATTGGATCAAGTTCAGCAGCGGGGCATGGTGCATGGCCACGCCTTTCGGTCGGCCGGTGCTCCCGCTGGTGAAGAGGACGTAGGCCAGGTTGTCGGGCTTGGCCGGATATTCACCCTCGAAGAGAGGACCATTCTCCAGATCGATGTCCTCGATCAACAAGACCTTCGCCTTGGTCCCTTTGAAAAGGTGCTGGTGCGCACGATCGGTGATCACTACCGGCGGTTGGGCGTCCTCCAACATCAGGTCAATGCGATCGGCGGGGTAGGCGGGGTCGATAGGGGAGTAGGCGCCGCCGGCGTGCAGGATACCAAGTACACATAGGACCAGCTCTGGCGAACGTTCAAGACACAGGCCAACGGTGCGATCGGGCCCCACCCCGCTGTCAACGAGCACCTGGGCCAGTCGAGCCGAGCGTTCAGCGAGCTGGGAATAGGTCCACTCACCGTTCGTGCCGATGAGGGCGACATGGTCGGGACGATCGAGGTGGGTTCGGAGGAAAAGATCCAGGACGTTCATATGGTTCGATCGGGCAGCGGAAATGCTCATGATGTTCGGTCTTCCGGAGAGGGTTCAGAAAGGTGGCGTATACGCTCGGGTCGGATCGGGGGTTGTCCTTGAACCTCAGGGACAACCACGAAGGTCACAACCAAAGTGTCCATAGAACGGATCGGTAGCTTCAGGGGTGCAAAGTTCCAGCTTCATCGCCCAGAGCCGATAACCCATCGATTTGTTAACAGACTGTTGCTTGTTGATAGGGCCGATCCGCCGATCTTCGGGCGCCTTTTTCCGCCCTTTGGGCCGGCAAACAGACCTTCGCCTTGGCTTCGATCTCCGTTCACGCCCCTGTGCTCACGGGCTCGTTGTCCCCTAAAGTATCTCTCCTTCAAGTGTTCCGGAAGACGATCGGCTTTTTTTTGGGCCTCGTTCTAATCGTTGGTGCAACGGCTACTGCCGAAGCCCAGACCTATGCTCATGACAAGTCGGTGCAGATGTGGGCGACCGTGGTGGCCAGCCCACCCAGCATCACCTTGAACTGGACGACCCATTCCAATACGACGGGTTTCACGGTCTACCGCAAGCTCAAGGGCGGCACTTCATGGGGGTCAGCGATCGGGACCGCAGGGTCCACTGCCACCCAATACACGGACAACAGTGTGCAGGCGAACACCTCGTACGAGTACAAGGTGGTTCGAACCACTTCGAACCTGGGCAGCGGTTATGGCTATATCAACGCCGGGATCCAGATCGAAGCCGTCGAGTTCCGGGGCAAGGTGGTCCTGTTGGTGGATAACACCTTCACCACATCGCTCGCGGTGCAACTCACGCAATTGCAGAACGATCTGGAGGGAGAGGGCTGGAAGGTGGTGCGTCACGATGTGAGCCGAAGCGCTGCGGTGACAAGTGTCCGGAGCCTCGTTGTGGCGGACTACAACGCCGATCCAACGAACGTGAAGGCGGTGCTGGTCCTTGGGCATGTCCCCGTACCAAGAGCCGGGAACTTGGCGCCGGACGGCCATGGGAACCACTACGGGGCATGGAGCGCCGACACCTACTACGGTGAGATGAACGGCACTTGGACGGACAATTCGGTGAACAGTCAGTCCGCAGCTTGGACCTTGAACCACAATGTTCCGGGTGATGGAAAGTTCGACCAGACCACCATCCCCACCGCGATGGAATTGGGCGTTGGACGCGTCGATTTTTTTGACATGCCCGCGTTCAGCCAGAACGAGACCACGCTACTGAGCAATTACCTCACGAAGCTGCACAATTGGAAGGCAAAGGCCATGACCGCGGATACGAAGGGCCTCGTGGACGACAACTTCACCGGGTTCTCGGAAGCCTTCGCGCAGAGCGGTTGGCGCAACTTCGGTCCCCTGGTTGGACCGAGCAATGTCGCGTCGCAAGATTACTTCGGGACCATGGCCACCCAGAGCCGACTGTGGAGCTATGGTTGTGGTGGCGGATACTGGGACAACGCCAATGGGGTAGGCACTACGGCGAACTTTGCGAGCACGTCGATAAAAACGGTGTTCACCCTGCTCTTCGGCAGCTATTTCGGTGACTTCGATACGCAGGACAATTTCCTTCGTGCTCCCCTGGCCTCTGGTCAGGCGTTGACCTGCGCGTGGGCGGGTTATCCCACTTGGTTCTTCCATCACATGGGCCTCGGTGAGACCATAGGCTACAGCACGGTGGTCTCGGAGAACAACAGCACGCATTACGAGCCCACCAACGGCCAGACCTCGCGGGTGCATATGGCCCTGATGGGCGACCCCACCCTGCACATGCACATTGTGGCACCGGTGTCCAACGTGGCCTGTGCTACCGCGAACAGCACAACGTCCACCATCACCTGGAACGCTTCGCCGGACCAGGTCGTGGGGTACCATGTATACCGCTTCAACACCGGCACACAGAGCTGGGTGCGGCGCAACGCTTCATTGATCACGGCCACCAACTATTCCGACAACATCACCGGGCTGAGCGGCAATGTGCGGTACATGGTGCGGGCCATGAAGTTGGAATCCGCTTATAGTGGATCGTACTACAATTTGAGCCTCGGCATTACGGGCAACCTGTCCATCAACGGGCAGGCAGCGGATTGCCTCGGTGCAATAGGCGGTACGGCACTGCCCGGCACGCCATGCAACGATGGCAACGCGAACACCACGGGGGATACCTGGACCGCCGCCTGTCAGTGTATCGGACAAGCGCCCACGGATTGTGCCGGTGTGCCGGGTGGAACAGCTCTGCCGGGGACCTCATGCAGCGACGGAAACGCCTGCACCACGGGAGACACATGGACCGCGAGTTGCCAGTGCGTAGGCACGCCGCTGGTCTGCAATGACAACAACCCATGCACCACGGACCAGTGCAGCAATGGCTTCTGCGTGTTCAGTGCCGTGCCGGACAACGATGGGGACGGTGTATGCAACGCCACCGACAACTGCCCGAACACACCAGGCCAAGTCGGTTCTAGTTGCAACGACAATTATGCTTGCACGATCAACGATGTGCTGAACGCGAGCTGCCAATGCGCGGGCACCTTCCAGGACAGCGACGGCGATGGCACGTGCAACGCGAACGACGGTTGCCCGAACGACGCGAACAAGACCGCACCGGGCAACTGCGGTTGTGGCAACCCTGAGCCGGGCACGGCTTGCAATGATGGCAACTCGAACACCACGAACGATGTGATCGGCAGCAACTGCCAGTGCGCCGGTACACAGCAGAACCTGGATTGTCTCGGGGTACCCAACGGTCCTGCGATCCCGGGTACGCCTTGCAATGATGGGAACGTGAGCACGGGCAACGACACATGGTCATCCAGCTGTGTTTGTGCAGGGCTGTCCATCGATTGCAATGGCGTTCCAGGCGGCGGGGCCGTGGTGGATGATTGCGGGGTATGCGGCGGCAACAATGCGTGCTTCGATGTGCTGGTGTGCTATTCCGCCGGGCCCTCGTCGGATCCGGACGCGGAGGAAGCCACGAACGGCAACATGTACCACGACGCTGGCGCAGTGGATCTGGTGTATGACAGCGAACCCACCCACTGGCGTGGCAACCAAGTGCTCGGGCTGCGGTTCGATGCCGTGGCGGTTCCGCAGAACGCGCAGATCATCTCCGCCTATGTGCAGTTCACGGCGCGCACCACGGTCAACGAGGACCCCTGCCAGCTAGTGATCCGTGGAGAGAATGCGGACAACGCTTCCCCGATCGGCTGGACGCTGAATGAGCTGAGCGGCCGTTCCACCACTTCCGCCCAGGTGAACTGGGCTCCGGCCGCTTGGAACCTGGTAGATGAGTCCTCGCTGGCCCAACGCACCCCGAACCTGGCCGCAGTAGTGCAGGAGATCGTGTCACGTCCCGGATGGACCTCCGATCAAGCAATGCTCTTCCTGATGGAAGGCTCGGGTGGCCGGAGCGCTTGGAGTTGGAACGACGATCCCACGAAGGCCGCACGCTTGTGCATTGCCTACGACGAGCCCTCCACACCTGTTCTGGACTGCCAGGGTGTGCCGAACGGCCCAGCACTGCCTGGCACTTTCTGCGATGACGGTAACGCCAGCACGGGCAACGATCTGTGGGCTGCGAACTGTGTCTGCATCGGCCAAACGATCGACTGCCTGGGTGTTCCAGGCGGGAGCGCGATCATCGCCTCGCCATGCGATGATGGCAATGCCTCCACGGGCAATGACACCTGGGACGCCAGTTGCGTGTGCGTTGGTCAACCGGTCGATTGTCTGGGCGTTCCCGGCGGAAGTGCTCTTCCGGGTACGGCGTGCAATGACGGGAACGCGTTGACCATTAATGACATGTTCGGAACCGATTGCATTTGCTCAGGCACGCCGGTGAATTTCGACTGCCTCGGTGTTCCGAACGGTACTGCGCTTCCCGGCACGGCCTGCGATGACGGCAACGCGAGCACTGGCAATGACGTGTATCAAACGAATTGCGCCTGTGCGGGTCAATTGATCGACTGCCTGGGTGTCATTGGTGGGTCGGCAATTCCGGGCACGGCCTGCAATGACAACAATGCCAATACGACGAACGATCAGTGGGATGCCAACTGCCAGTGCGCGGGCACGCCGGTGAACTTCGACTGCCTGGGTGTTCCCAACGGTACCGCACTTCCGGGAACCGCCTGCAATGACGGTGACCCGAACACGGGCAACGATATCTACCAAGCGAACTGCACCTGCGTTGGTCAACTGGTCGATTGCATTGGTGTTCCAGGCGGCAGCGTGTTGCCTGGTGCAGCGTGCGACGATGGGGATGCGAGCACCGGGAACGATCTCTATGATGCGAACTGCACTTGCGCGGGTCAATTGATCGACTGCATGGGCCTGCCGGGTGGAGGCACCGTGCCGGGCGTTGCCTGCGACGATGGGGATGTGAACACCATTGGGGATGTCTGGACGAGCGATTGCGAGTGCATCGGGGTTCCGCTGGATTGCCTTGGCGTTCCTGGTGGAGCCGCGAGCCCCGGATTCCCTTGCGATGACGGTGATCCTAGCACGGGGGAGGACACTTGGGGAGTCGATTGCATTTGTGCGGGCGAACAGATCGACTGCATGGGTGTCGCTGGAGGGAACGCCCTACCAGGCGCTCCCTGTAATGATGGCGATGGTTCCACTGGGAACGATCAATGGACCTCGAACTGCACCTGTATCGGTCAAGCGATCGATTGTCTCGGAGTGGCGGGTGGCTCAGCATTGCCCGGCGCTTCCTGTGATGATGATGATGCAGGCACCATTGCGGACGTGTGGACCGAGAACTGCATCTGCCAGGGTCTCCTCTTGGATTGTGCGGGTGAACCCGGCGGTGCTGCGCTCCCGGGTCTGTCTTGCGACGATGGGGATGCCACAACCGGCAACGATACCTGGTCGTCCGATTGCGTTTGCGTGGGGCTGCTCATTGATTGCCTCGGTGTGCCAGGCGGTTCGGCCCTTCCAGGTGCGCCGTGCGACGACGGTGATCCGACCACTGGGAGCGATAGCTGGAGTTCCAATTGTATATGCGCTGGGCAATTGATCGATTGCCTTGGCGTGGCAGGCGGTTCCGCATTGCCAAGCACGCCATGCGATGATGGCGATGCCAGCACAGGTGCGGATACCTGGACCGAGAACTGCATCTGCCAGGGCCTCCTCTTTGATTGCGTAGGTGAACCAGGTGGTACCGCTCTCCCGGGCCTTGGCTGTGATGATGGCGATGCCACCACGGGCGACGATACATGGTCCGCGGATTGCGTTTGCGCCGGACTTCCGCTCGACTGTCTGGGCGTACCAGGTGGCTCGGCCGTCACCGGGTCGCCTTGCAACGATGGCGATCCGGCTACAGGTGATGATGCGTGGGGAACGAACTGCACCTGTGCCGGGCTCTTGATCGACTGTCTCGGTGAACCCGGCGGCGATGCGTTGCCAGGTTCCCCGTGCGACGATGCGGATGCCACCACCGGAGATGATCGCTGGACCGTGGCCTGCGTTTGCGTGGGCGAGCCGATCGACTGCGCAGGCGTCCCGGGCGGCACTGGATGGCCGGGTACGGCGTGCGATGATGGCGACCCTAACACCGGGAACGACCTATGGAACAGTAACTGTGGCTGCTTCGGCGAGGCATACGATTGCGCTGGCACGCCAGGCGGAACGGCATTGCCGGGAGCGGCATGTGATGACCAGGACCCGAACACGGTGCAGGAAGTATGGACCTCCACATGCGAATGCATCGGCATTGTGATGGATTGCGCCGGGGTGCCCGGTGGAACGGCTTTCGTTGATAGCTGTGGCGTATGTGCAGGAGGGACCACAGGCCTGGAACCCGATGTGGATGTTGATCTCGATGGTGTGATCGATTGCCAGGACAATTGCCTTGGAATTCAGAACCCGGACCAGATGGATCTGGACGGAGATGATCATGGCGACCAGTGCGATAATTGTCCGTGGGCCTTCAATCCGGACCAGAGCGATAGCGATGATGATGGTGTCGGGGATGCGTGCGAAGTCATCGGCATCGCCGAGAACGGTGGCGGGCTGCCCTGGCTGATCGTGCATCCCAACCCCACGATGGGGCCGGTGCAACTTATCTGGAACGACCCCGCAGCGGCCACCCTCGAGTTCTATGACATGCTGGGAGCCCGGGTGATGGAGATCCCGTTCGCCCGCAGGTTCGATATCGGTGCGCTCTCCGTGGGTACCTACCTTCTGGTGGTTCGGGATCGTTCAGGCGACGATCTCGCTCGGGCCCGGCTCGTTCGTCAGTAATACCGTTTCTCAGTACAGAGGCGGCCAAAAATGCGCCGGTATTTTTTCGCAAGGCGATCCGAGGAGGTCGTTGCGTAGCAGTGCCTACGGGACGACCTCCCCGGAGAAGGCATGCGGAAAAAGCGTTCTCGCCCCGACTTTTCGGGTAGCAAGCGGATCGGATGTCTCGGTGCTGCGAAATGGTAGAAGATCCGCGGTCGGCGATCACACGGCCTCTACGGCTTGCACGGCCATGGCCTTGTCCAGACGTTCGGCAGCGATCTCCACCAGCGTGTTCACAGCGGGTTCTTTCACCATGCTGAAGTGATCACCAGGGATGTTGCGCACGATAAGCGGCCCGTGTGCGAGCGCCCCCCATCCTTTGTCCTCCGGTCCCCAGGCATGCTCGGCCCGGAGCACCGTTATGGGGCCGCTGTAGGGCTTGGGCTTGTAGGCCATCGTCGCCCGGTCATAAGTATCGATGATGTGGAAGTGCCGCAGTTTGGCGGGCAACGGACGGCCCAACGCGTGCAGCACTTGAACCGCCGAGCGAAGTACGAGCTCCTTCAGGGGGCGCAACGTCGCCTGGTCTTCCGCCATTGCGGCGCCGTGCGTGAAGGGCGCATAGGTATCGAACAAGAGCAGGAGGGGTACGGCATCTCCAGCAGCAGCAAGCTGTGTAGCCATCTCGAACGCTACGATACCTCCGAAGGAATAGCCGCCCAGCAGATAGGGCCCCTTGGGCCGCACGGAGCGCATCTCCTTGATGAAGTGCGCCGCGATATCCTCCACACTGGTATACCGGATGGGGCGGCCATCTTCCCCCTGGTGGGCGAAGCCGTAGTACGGTTGATCGTTCCCCAAGTAGCGGGGGAGGAAGTGGTTCACCTCATCGCCATGCACACAGAAGAACGGCATCCGGCGGCCGCGTCCCTGTATTACGGTCAGGTTGGTCCACTCGCCCTGCGGAGTATCCTGGTGGTCGATCAGCGAGGCAAGTCCCGCTACCGTGGGCGCGCTCACAAGGTCCTTCAGCGAAATGCTCTGATGTCCTGAGCGCTCCTCGATCTCCGCGAGAAGTTGGATGCCGAGCAAGGAATGTCCCCCCAGGTCGAAGAAGTTATCGTGTATGCCAACGCGCTCCACCGCGAGCACCCTGGCCCATACGGAACAGAGCATCTCCTCCACGTCAGTGCGCGGGGGAGTGTATTGGGCCGCGATATGCTGCGTGCGCATCTGGGGTGCGGGCAGCGCGTCGCGATCGATCTTGCCGTTCGCGGTGAGCGGAAGCTGGGGCAGGAGCGCAAAGGCCGATGGCACCATGTGTTCCGGCAGTCGTGATCGCAGGAGCTCACGCAGTTCCAGGATCAAACCATCCGCCGCGGCCGCGTCCAGTTCGCCGGAAGGCACTACGTAGGCCACGAGCTGCTTTTCTCCGCCACGGTCGTCCCTCGCCACCACGATGCGATCCTTCACTTGCGGGTGCGTGCTCAGTAATGCTTCGATCTCTCCGGGTTCGATGCGGAAGCCACGCACTTTCACCTGTCCATCCGCACGACCGATGAATTCGATACAGCCATCCTGTGCCCAGCGCACCAGGTCGCCTGTTCTGTAGAGCATGGCGCCTGGGGTCCGCGGATCGGGAACGAAGCGCTCGCTCGTCAACTCCGGTCTGCGCCAGTAGCCCAGCGCGAGCCCGTCGCCACCGGTGAACAGCTCACCCGGCTCGCCGATAGCGACGGGCTGGAGCTTCTCGTCCAATACGAAGACCGACGTATGCATCAAGGGTTTGCCGATCGGCACGCCTGAGCGGATCCGCGCGTCCTCATCAATGGAGTGGCAGCAGGTGAAGGTGGTGTTCTCGGTCGGTCCATACCCATTGATAAGCACGCCTGGTCCCAATTCCTTGAGCGCTTTGCGGACATGTGGTACGCTCAGCACATCGCCGCCAGCAAGGATATGCCGCACCCCTTTCAGACGATCCAGATGTTGGTCCACGATCAAGTTGAACAGTCCGGCGGTGAACCACACCACGCTGACCCGGTTCCGATCGATGGTATCCACGATCTCCTGCAGCGTTGGCTTGAGTTGGGGTTGCAGCACAAGGGTCGCCCCGTTCAATAACGCGCCCCAGATCTCCAGCGTGGAGGCATCGAAGGAGATATTGGACAACTGCAGGAAGACCTGGTCCGGACCAAAGGGCAGAAAGTTCTGTTCGCGCACCAATCGCACCACGGCGCGATGGGGCACCACAACACCCTTGGGGGTTCCGGTCGAACCGGACGTATACATGATGTAGGCAGGGGAGGTCGCGGTGCCTTGCGGATCGGAAGGCGATCCAGCCGACCGCCGGGCGTCATCGAGGAAGATCACCCGTGCGTTATGCATGGGGAGGGCGTCCTTCAAGGTGCGCTGGGTGAGGAGGATGCGGCATTGCGTATCCTCGAACATGAACGACAGGCGCTCTGCTGGATAGCTCGGGTCGAAGGGAACGAACGCTCCACCACAATGCAGGATGGCCAACATGGCCGTCACCATGTCGAAGCTCCGTTCTACGCAGAGGCCGACCGGTTCTCCCGGAGCGATGCCTTCCTCCCGGAGTTGAGCGGCGAGGGTATGCACCCGGTCCTGTAGCGCCGCATAGGTGAGGTGCTCATCGCCAAGTCGGAGCGCCGTGCGTTTCGGATGTTGTGCGGCTATTTCGTCGAAGAGCGTTCCAATGCTCGTATCACGCGGATAGTCCGACGTATTCCAGGACCATTCCTGCGGCGGGAGACCTTGCTGGGCGGTGGTGACCGGCGCGCGGAGCAATTCGGCCATGGGGCGTTCCGGGAAGTCGCAAATGCGTTGGAGCAAGCCTTCGAACTGGCGCATCCAGTCCTGTACCGTGGCGCGATCGAAGAGATCCGTGTTGTAGCTCCACTCCAGGGTCAGGTGACGATCGTTCCCCGTGGCGTTCAGAAAAAGCTCGAAGTTCTCGAAGGCGCGGGGATTGCTGATGAAGCGATGGGTCAAGCCGTCGAAGGCCACACCGTCGTCCATGTTCATATCGATGTTGAACACCACCGGTACGAGGGGGATCCGTCCCGCCTCGCGGGGTACGTTCAATTTCCGCAGCAGGGTCCCGAAAGTGTAGCGCTGATGATCGAAGGCATCGAGAACAGCGCTCCGGCGCTCGCGCAAATGGTCGAGGAAGCTCCGCTGCGGATCCAACCGGCTGCGCAGCGCGAGCAGGTTCACGCAGTGCCCGACCAATTCCTTGGTGCCCATGTCGCTCTGTCCGGCCGCAGGCAAGCCGACCACGAGATCAGTAGCACCCGTAAGACGGTGCAGCAGCAATTCGAACGCCGTGAGCAAAGTGGTCACCAAACTGCTGCCCGCGCGGGTGCCTACTTGGCGCAGAGCAGTGACCATGGCAAGGTCGAGCGATGCGTCCAGCCGGTCGCCCGAATAGGTCTTCACCCTGGGCCGTGGTCTGTCAGTGGGGAGGTCAACTCGTGGTGCGCCGCCCTTGAACTGGGCCAACCAGTACTGTTCAACCGCCGCATAGGCATCGCTCTTGAGCAGATCGATCTGCGCCAGGGCATGGTCGGAATAGCGGTACGCAGGAGGAAGTTCGGCGGGGCGGCCCTGGCAGATGGCGGAATAGAGCGCGCTGAGATCGGCCATCAGGATGCCCAAACTCCATCCATCGCATACCAAATGGTGACCGGTGATCCGTAGCAGGTGCTGAGTTGGGGCAAGACGCACCAAGGCGAAGCGGAAGAGCGGACCGTTCTTCAGGTCGAAAGGCGTGGACATGTCCGCATGGCCAAGTTCCTGGAGCCGGGCCTCCTGCTCATTCGAAGGAAATGAGGCAAGGTCGATCTCGTTCACAGGGAGTTCGACCTGTGTCAAAATGATATTGCGCGTCCCGCTGGCGCTGAGCACGGAGCGCATGGCCTCGTGTCGCTCGGACAATTGGGCCAATGAACTCAACAGGGCGTTCCGATCCAGCGCACCGCGGAGTTCCAGGGAAACCGATTCGTTGTAAGCGCATGAGGCCTCGGGGCCCATCTGGGCGGCGGTCCAGATCTCGCGTTGGGTCTCGGTGGTGGGGGCGGTGCGTTCGATCGAAGGGCCGGTGAACGGATCGAAGTCGACCGCTCTGGTCAAGGTGGGGGCCGCGAAGGTTTCCGGACGGAGCGTCCCGGGAGCAGGAAGAGAGGAGGCCAAGGTCGAAGGGATGGTGGCGGGCTTAACGGTCCTTTTCAACGCAGCGAAACTACAACGGTTCGCTCCCGCACTTCGGGTCCAGCATGTAGGTCTTTCGGTTCGGCCTATCGGTGAACAGCACGGGTTGGTCGAAGTGGCAGGAACTCCTTCAGGTACCGGCACGTAACCCTGGACCACGAGGCACCGATTAAAGGGCCATTGTCCATGGGGTACCGAGCGTTACAACGCATTCGATCGATCCTGGTCACGGTTTGCCGACCGTGGTTCCCCAAGGGCAGGCCATCCTTCCAACCAGTTCCCTCTGCCCATGTCCAGGTCCTTCTTCGTCGCTACGGCGACCATTCTGCTCGCCTATAGCGTAGGCGCGCAGACCGCTTCGCAGATCAGTGCCGTGCAGGTTCAGGCCACGGTGCAGGCCGCTCCGCCCAGCATCACCTTGAGCTGGCCAGCGTTCGCGAACACCACGGGTCTTACCATCTACAGGAAGTCCAAGTCCGCCACGAGCTGGGGATCGGCGTATGCCACACCTTCCGCTTCCGCGACCCAATACGTCGACAATGCGGTGACCGTCGGCACCTACTACGAGTACAAGGTGGCGCGTACCGCTTCCGCTGGATCGGGTGCCGGGTATATCGCCGCTGGGGTGGAAGTACCGGCGACCGACTACATGGGCAAGATCGTGCTCCTGGTGGATAACACCCTGGCACCTGGGCTCACCACCGAGCTCGCCACGCTGGAATTGGACCTGAAGGCCGAAGGTTGGAAGGTGTTACGTACCGACGTGAGCCGCACCGCTTCGGTGAGCAGCATCCGCACGATCGTCCAGAACGCCTACAACGCGGATCCGACCAACGTCAAAGCCGTGTATCTGCTGGGCCATGTGCCTGTGCCATACAGCGGTAATATCAACCCGGACGGGCATACGGAGCATCAGGGTGCCTGGCCTTCGGATACGTACTATGCCGATGTTACGGGCAACTGGACGGACAATACCGTGAACAACGCTACGGCACAGCGCGTGGAGAATCGCAACGTTCCCGGCGACGGCAAGTTCGATCAGAGCGATCTGCCTTCCACCGCCGAGTTGCAGATCGGCCGGGTCGACCTATACGACATGCCTGCCTTCAGCCTCAGTGAATTGGAATTGACCCGGGCCTACCTGAACAAGGCCCACAGTTTCAAGATCAAGGGGTTCAGCCCGCAGGTCCGCGGGATCGTGTTCGACAACTTCCAGTATACCGGTTACCCGATGGCCGCAGGGGGCATCCGCACCATCGCGCCGCTCGTAGGTGCGGCGAACATCACCTTCCCGAACCAGAACGGCCCTTCCTTCTACACGCTGGTGAACAACCAGAGCTATCTCTGGACCTATAGTTCCGGAGGTGGCTTGCAGCAGACCGTGAACGGCGTCCTCACCTACAACGGTGCGAACAACGTAGCCACGACCCAGAACCTGGCGGCGAGCAACTTCAACGGTGTGTTCAACATGTCCTTCGGGAGCTACTATGGCGACTGGGACAACAAGAACAACTTCCTGCGTGCGGTGCTCGGTAGCGGGCAGGCCCTGGCGAATTGTTGGGCGGCGATCCCGCACTGGGAGTTCCACCACATGGGTCTGGGGGACAACATCGGGTACAGCTCACTGATGAGCAATAACAACACCACCACGCTGTACAGCCCCATCCACGGAGGATGGCAGGGTAGCATCGGCAAGAACCACAACGCCCTGATGGGCGATCCGAGCTTGCGGATGATGATGGTGGCTCCTCCGTCGAATTTGACCGTCAACAACTCAGGTGGCCTGGCGAGCTTCAGTTGGACCGCTTCCCCGGACGCGGTCCAGGGCTACTACCTGTACCAGTTCGACGCGGCGACCGGAGCGGTGAGCCGCGTGGTACCCACGCTGATCACGGCCACCAATTTCCTTAGCCCTTCGGTGCCCTTCATCGCCGGTAAGGAGTATATGGTGCGCGCTGTGAAACTACAGACCACGGCCAGCGGCAGCTACTACAATCCTTCGCTCGGAGCGATCGCGACCGCCGTGGGTGGTGGCGCCACGGATTGCATGGGCGTGCCCGCTGGCCCTGCCCAACCCGGTGTGCCTTGCAACGACAACAACCCATGCACGATGAACGATGCGTGGAACGCGGCATGTGTATGTGTGGGAGCCACGGGCGCTCCAGTGATCACCTCCACGGGTGGAAGCGGCGCGGCATGCGCTGGACAGAACCTGGCGCTGACGGTCGCCGCGACAGGCTCGGGGACATTGTCCTATGCGTGGTCCGGCCCGAACGGTTTCAGCAGCACTTCGCAGAATCCGGTGATCTCTGGGGTGACCAGTGCTGCCGCGGGTAACTATACGGTCACGGTGACGAACAGCTGTGGTACGGCATCGCAGACCGTGGCAGTGACCGTGACCCCTTCGAACTCCGCCACGATCAACTACTTCGGAGGGCCGTTCTGCACGAGCGCCTCCAATGTGAGCCCGACGCGCACCGGAGCCTCAGGCGGTACGTATTCCGCTTCACCGGCGGGCCTGAGCATCGTCTCCAATGGCAATGTCACACCGAGCACAAGTACACCGGGCACATACACTGTTACGTATACCGTGCCGGCCACGGGCGGCTGTGCACAGTTCCAGACCACCGCGACCGTTACGATCATTACGTCGCCATCGGCGACGATCAGCTACGCCGGTTCACCTTACTGCACGAGCAGTGGCGCAGTGAGCGTCACGCGCACCGGTACCGCAGGCGGTAGTTACACATCGAGCCCTGCGGGATTGTCGATCGGCGGCAGTACGGGTACCATCACTCCTGGTTCGAGCACGGTGGGCACCTACACGGTGACATACACGATCACTGGAGCAGGATGCGCCCAATTCCAAACGACGGCGAGCGTGACGATCTCGGCGGGCCCGTCCGCGACTATCAGCTATGCCGGATCACCGTTCTGCACGAGTGGTGGCGCGGTGAGCGTAACGCGCACCGGAACTGCGGGCGGTAGCTACACGTCGAGCCCAGCGGGGTTGTCGATCAGCGGCAGCACGGGAATGATCACACCAAGCTCCAGTACGGTGGGTACCTACACGGTGACCTACACGATCGCCGCGGCAGGCGGATGCGCCCAGTTCCAAGCGGCAGCGAGCGTAACGATCACCGCCGGTCCTGCCGCTACGATCAACTATGCGGGCTCTCCGTTCTGCACGAGCGGTGGCGCGGTAAGCGTAACGCGCACCGGTACTGCGGGCGGTAGCTACACGTCGAGCCCAGC
>Ga0138256_10001320_pt1 | contig 26786 bp, 30 predicted proteins | sample KNB2016incub_MG_FD_105486 | JGI IMG/M metagenome (GOLD analysis project Ga0138256, IMG submission 105486) | Active sludge microbial communities from wastewater in Klosterneuburg, Austria - KNB2014incub_MG | ecosystem: Engineered > WWTP > Activated sludge > Unclassified | place: Austria...
AGTGCTAAGAAAGGTTATGAGAAAGTATTATTTCCTACTGGTAATACGGCTAGTAAAGTTGAAGGACATTCTACTTTAGAAGAGTTTAAGAAGCAGAAAGAAGATAGAATTAAAGAAATTGAAGTAGATGTTAAAAATTTACAACAAACTATAAACACAAAGATAGATTATAGAACGAATGAAGATATTTCAGATGATGATTTTGCTTTAAATAAAATTATAGAACAAAACGAAAGAAAAAATGACGAAATAAACCAACTCAAACAAGAACTTGAAAGAGTTGAAACTGAAGGTTTTGGTGCTTTAAAACCTATTTATAATTTTTATGAAAATACTGTAAGTAATATTCTTAAGAAACAATATGGTAAAGAAAATGTAAAACAAATTACTGATGAATATGGTAATACTTGGAATGAATTGACTATTGATCAAACTAGAGATCTTAATTCTATTAGATTAAAAACAGAACAGAATTCTTTTTACCAAAAACAAAATCCACTAGTAAGATTAGAAGAAAAATTAGCAGAAATGTTTGAAGACTTTTCTGTTGAAAATATTGGTATTGCATCTTCTGAATTTAAAAAGTCATATCCTAAAATTGCTGAGTTCTTTGATGAGCTTTATAAATTTATATATGATGTATATAGGAGATTAAAACCATATTTTACAGATAAACTTTCAATACAAGATATATTTTATCAATTAGAGAAGAATACTTTTAATAAAAAAACATTTAATAAAAGATTGTTATCTCATCAAAAAGTATCTCAATATACTCCTAAGTTTAAAATAGATACTTTAAATCCAATAGAAGTTAAAAGATATTCTAGATTTATTGCTACAGATACTCTAGAACAAGCTTTATGGAAATATGAAGCTACTGTAGTAAATGGGGAGATTAAATCTAAATATGGCTTCTTAAATGATTTAACAAAGACTAAGAGAAATGAATTCTTACAAGATTTTATTGATAAACTTGATAAGTTAGTTGAAAATCATTTTAAAGAATTTGGTAATCCAGAAGTTGGTGCAAAGATTGTTGAAACATTAAAGTCTAATAAAGTAGAATTCTTAAAGTATATCTTACAAGATATAAATACTCTATATGATACTCATTATTATATGGAGGAAACAGAAGAAGATGGGGAAAAAGTAAATCTAATTAGAGAGACAAATGTAAACCCAACACAGAATATAAAGGGTAAACTAAAAGAGTATTTACATAGAATCCCTATTAGAAAAAAAGTTAATGGACAATACCAAGAGGTTATAAATGAAGATTTTGGTATTGAGAAAAGACATGACTTTGAACAAGTATATAATAAATTATTACAGGGATTATCTGATAATCCTACTCCAGAAATGTTCTGGGATAAACTTCAAGAGTTAGCTACTAAATTTGATTGGGCTGATCATGTAAATGAACATATTAAAGCTACATTTATAGATAACCCAATAGAGTCTGAGTTATTTAGAGTTTTATACGCTAAGACTGGGGGTATGAGAAATATTAACTTTATTTCTGAAACAAGAAAGAAAGGTAGCTCTAAATTTTTTGAAGCAGGTAAAAGAAATGTTGCTAATGAATTAATAGGACTATTATCTGAGAAATTTGATAGTGGAGAAGCAGATGTAGCAGAGTTAAAAAAGATAATAGATACAGTAAAAGATGGTAAACTTACCGAAAAGGATATATATCCATTATTAACTAATTTTGGATTTGATATAACTGAAGATGAAGCCAGTTATCTATTTTCAGAAAATGCACATAATATACAAACATTCTTTAATTTTCTAGTTAAAAATATTGATGATAAAAATTTTCATCCTTTTAGATCAAGAGACAATGAGTTAAATAAGATATCAAGAAAGATGGCAAATTTAGTTGCTAAATTACCTTCTAAACATACAATGACAGTATTAACTGTTAAAAATGAAAATGAATATATACATCAAGCAAATAACTTTGTTTCTAAATTCTTTGCTAAACTAAAAGTTAATTCTCAAGAGTTATATAATAGAGCACAAGGTTCTTTAATTCATGAAGGTATTTCACTTTATAATAGTCTTACTGGACAACAGTTTAGAGATAAGTTTAATATTCAATATGATTTAGGGTTTAAAGAAGCTGGAAGAGGTGATGGAGTAGAATATAAAGAGTATTTATTTTCAGATTTATTAACACACGATTTTAATGCATATCTTACTCAGGTAGCAGAAGATAAAAGGATTAGAGTACCATTGCCTACATTTTCTGATGCAACTAGTAGAGCTTATTTAGTTGCTAATTCAAGATCAAATGTAGAAATATTAACTGTTCCATTAGTTAAAGCAGAAATGGAAAGGATTAAATATTGTAGAAAAAATAAAACTGGTTATAGAAACTTTGATATTAATGGTACACACTTTGTTATATTTCCTTTTTTAGAGAAATATAGTAAAACATTATTTAATACTAATCCTGATTTATTAGATGATTACATTGAAGGTTTATTAAAAGATCATATATCAGATAGAATAAAATTATATACTGATACTTTAGTAAAAGAAGGAGTATTAGAATATGTAGAAGATAAAGATAAACATTTAGTATTAACTCCAACTGATAATGTTGCTAAGGATCTTCTTAGTGGAAGTAATTTTCCCACTATAAATTATGCTATTAGAGAGTATTATAAAAACCGTTGGTTTTATAATAATCAATTAATACCTATGTTAGCAGGTGATCCTGCATTTTATGGTAATTATAAATCATCTAAAAGTAAATATGATTATAAGAAAATATCAGATTCATTATTAAAGAGGATGAAGGAGTTACACTCTCCTAAAGAGGATGCAATCATTGTTGATGATAATAATAAACTTAAAACTATAAGGCAATTAGTAGTTGCTGATATATTCAAAGACTCTTCAGAAGAAGAGATAGCTGAATTTAAACAGATATTTCCAGGTTTAAAATGGGAAGGACATAACTTAACAGATGGTCAAAGTATTACTACTTTAGATTTTAATAGACAAGTAAGAAGTGCATATGGTGAATTAAATAAAGAAGACTTAGCAGAATATGAAAAGATAAAAGCTGGTAAGCATGGAAAAACAACTCCTGGATTTACAAAACCTTATTACTATAATTTAGAGACTAGAGATAATCTTTTATATCCTTTACAAGAAAAGAGTTCTGAATTTCCTTTAATTCCTGCTGAAGCATTTTTAACTAAGAATGGTAAAGTTGAATTCCCAGGAAGTCCAACTGACTTTAATAAATATACCAGACCAATATTAGCTAAAATGCTATGGTTAATGAATGGTGCAGGAGATCCAAATAGAGCATTTGATAAAATAGTATTTGAATCTGTTATTAAAACAGATATCAATGAGAAAAAGTTATTATCTATAGATGATATTAATAATTTAGATTTTAAGAAAGTATATTCTTCAATAGAAGAACACTCAGCTGCAGATTATGGTAGACAACAAGTTGTACCTACTGATAAGCACTATAATAATAAACAGAAATATGGTTCTCAAGCTAGGGTATCTATAACAGCAGATTTAAATGAAAATGTTACAGTTAATGGTAAAACTTATACCCCAGCAGAAATTAGAGAATTACATGACTCTATATTAATTGCAAATATTGAAGATTCCAAAGATAAACTTAAAACTAAATTTGCAAATTTAGATTCTTTTGTTAAAGTATTACGTGAAGGAGCTGTAAATAGAAATAAGTCTGTTGATCAATTAATGGCTTATGAAATACAAGAAGATGGTTATCCTGCAGTACCAATTGATTATCCTTTAACATCAGTAGAAAATCAAAAATTAGCAAATGCTGAAACTAAGAAAGCTATTATTACACCTGTTCCTGGTGGAACATTTGTAAATAGATCTTCTATAGGTTATGCTGATGATTTAGAAGTAAAGAGAATTTATAAAGATGGTGTTGCAGTTGGTATTGAATATGTAGAAGTAGCAATTCCTGCACATAATAGTGCTTTATTATTATTAGCAGATAAAAATGGCATAATTGATATTAAAAAATTAAAAGAAGAATATCCTAATTTTGAGAAATTATTAGAAGGATTTGGATATAGAATTCCCACAGAGGATAAATATTCAATGTATCCTATAAGAATTAAATATCTTCTTCCTCAAAATACAGATGCTACAATTGTTCTTCCAAAAGAAGCTACTACCATTACTGGTTTAGACTTTGACGTAGATAAGATGTTTGTAATGTTTAGAGCCTTTAAAATCAAGAAAGGTAATTTCTCAATGTTTACAAAGTCTATTAATGATTATGCTATACAACATAATCTATTAAAAGAAAATGGAGAACCAGTTATATACTCTGAAGAAGAAGCAAGAGATCTTTTCAATAAGATGTTAATGAATGAACAGTCTAAAACTGAGACTGAAAGGATCTTAATAGATTATATGAAACAAGATTTCAATGAATTGAAAAATTTCATTAAGATTGAAGAATTAGGGTATATAGAACCTAGTATGGATAATACATTATCCAGGCATAATCTTATGATGGATATTATTTTAGCAATTACAAAAACTGAGTCTTATGCTGAATCATTTCTTGAAGGTGGTAACTCAGATGTATTAAAAGAGAATATTGAAAGATTAAAAGATTATCCATTAGATAAGAATATTCCAGAAGATGTAATTGATCCTTTACATCAAGATTATAATTCAAAAAAGGCTATTGTAGGAGGTAATATTATTGGTATTGCTGCTTCACATAATAAACATCATTTTGCAATTCAAGGTCAAAAATTTGGTTCTATGAATCCATTTAATTTTTTAGACGGAGAGCATTACCAAAGTTTAACAAAACAAACAGGAGAAGCTGGTAGGATATCTAAATTTATATCTTCAATACTATTTGCTTCTACAGAACATATAAAAAATCCTTTATTAGATCAATTAGGTATAACAGCTCAGAATGTTTCTATATTCATTACTGGATTAAGATTAGGAATACCTTTTAGTGAACTTTGTACATTATATAGAAGTCCTGTTGTAATAAATTTATTTAATGGTTTAAGTAAAATAAAATTTCCTTCAACTAGAGATTTTGATAATTATATCCAAGATACATATGAATTAGATAATAAATCTATGGGATGGTTTAGAAGTTTAGAAACTCAACATCTATCTAGTAAAGCATTATTAGATTCACTTTCTAATAGTAATAGAGATTTAGATTTAGTAATTTTATCAAAGTTACGTACATTATTTGATATTTCAACTGATTTAGGAGCAGTAATGAGAGCTGGTAAATTTGATACTGAAGATAGCTTTGGTCCATTATTATATGATAATTTAAAATCTGTAGGCGATATAGAATATATATATAAGAAAATTGAAGCTAATAAAATATCATTAAGTGGTATTGAAAATATTCTACCAAATATAGATATAGTTGATGACAAATATGTAATGACTCCAAGTAATTTAAAACTTAATGATGCCTATATATCATTGATTGTACAACAATTAAATGGGTTAAAACCTATATTTGGATTTCTATCTAAGAACTATAAGATTATAACAGATAAAGTTCTAGAAATAACTGGTTTAGAAAGATTTGATGTCAAAAAGTTACAGACTGTACATAATGCTGTTAGAACTGCTATTGCACAACATGTATTAAAGTTCTCACATAAAAATGTAGTACAAGTAAATAATGAATTTAAGAAAGTTAAAAAAGATAAAGTATTTAATGATAAATATCCTAACTTAATAAAATTAATAGATATAAGATCTATAAGAGGTCAAGCTGTTATACAAAAAATAACTCCTTATAAAATTGATAAAGGAACAACATCTTTGATTAAATCAGAATGGGCAACAGCAATGGCTGATCCTGCTTATTCTATATTTGCTATAAATTCAGCAACATACTCTTTAATTACATCTGATTTTTCATTTAGGTTAAATTCTTTTTCTCAATTTATACCTGAGTATGAATACTTAACAGGTACAGTTGAAGGTAAAAAGGTTAGAACTTATTTTAATAGGATAGCAGATGTTACATCTTTTACTGAAGAAGAGGATGGGGATTTAGCATTATTAATAATCCAAAACAAACCTGAACTTACTAGATATATAGATGTAGATAAAGATGCAGATACTGTAGAAAGCTTTAGAATATCTACTGGAGAAACTTCTTCAGTGCAAGTAAAGAATATAATTAAATTAAAAGGTAATGCTCGTGGATATACTAAAGCAAATAGTGATACACCATTGGAATATATCCATACTACAGTTTTCTATTTAAATAAAAAAGTTCCAATACTTTATAAATATAATGGTAATGACGTATATGAAATGGTAATATTACCATCTAATCCTCTTTTATATTCTGTATATACTAAAGAAACTGAAGTATTTTATCCACTATTAAAAGTAAATAAAGTTGAAGATAGGGATTTTACTAAAGATAAAGAATATGAAATGGGTCCAAGTAAGGAGATGGTAGATGATGGTTATTTTGCAGATGAACTTGGTGCTACTGATATTAATGATATAATTAATCAGCAAGAAAGTTCCGAAGATGAATTAGAACTTGTAAATGGATTTTATGTTAAAAAAGAATCTTCATTAGAGATTCCAAAAACTATATCAAGTTTTACTGCGAAATATGCATCTAAAGGTGCAATAAAATCAGGTTTTGATAAAAAAGATATTACCAAATTTAATAATAAAATAAATAAACTAATAGCTAGAGGATCTACTAATTCTTCTTCAGAAGGTTATAAAAAAGAATTTGAAGAAAAAGGTTGGTCAGTTAATGTAACAGATTACCAACCTACAGATGTAGTAGGTATTTCTGCAGAAGGAGATAGAAATGGAAGAGTTCCTCCAGATTTAGAATTAATATCAAAAGCTGCTAAAGCAAATGTTACTTTCATAACAGATCCTATTGTTACAGATTATAATATAGGAGAAAAAGAAGTACACGAACATTTAACTCAGTTAGGATATATAAATAATAATGGAATTTGGAAAAAGGACAATTATAAAAAAGAAACTACTCCTAAAACACCCGTAGAAAATGGAGTAATTTATGAAGTAGATCAATATAAGATTAGACTTACACCAGATGGTAAAATGTTTTATAAAAATGGTAATGAAGTAACTGATACTACAATACAAAATAAAGTTTTAGTACAAAAAGAAAGTAAAGAAAAAACAGCTAAAACCTCACATTATAACAAAACAGATTATATAATATTATCAGATAATAGAATAATATCTACTGCTAATTTTCAAGAAAAGACTTTCACCGAGCAAGTAAGAACTTTTATTATTAAGAATGCTAAAAAAATGTGCTAATGCTTTGTGATATAAATTCATTTAGAATATCTACTGAAAGGAAAGTTAATGCTGCTGTAAAGGAGATTGGTTATAATATTGAGTATAGTCAATTTGAGAGATCTGGTGCTAATAAACGTGCAGCAGATACCAATGAAATGTTAGGTTTCATTGGTGTATATCCTTCACAAAATAGTAGTGGGTCATGGTCTATATTTAAACATTTACCTAATATAGAGAAACAAGCTGGTGCTGAATTTGATCTTCAAGCAAGATTAGAAAGAGAAGCTACTACTCCAGATGAACAGTTATTCCAGATAGAAATGGATAAAACTAGAAAATCTGTAAACTTCAAATTAGAGAAATTTATAAAGGAAATGTTATCTAAGCTAGGAGTATCTATTAAAAACCTAGATGAATTCAAAATAAGATATAAAGAGAAAACAGGTAAGGATATATCTGTAGTATCTGTTGCTGATATATTTGAGAATATAATATATGTAGCAAATGATAAAAGAGATGGTACTACTTTATCTGAAGAAGCAATGCACTTTATTGTAGATATGTTTTGGGATAACCCTCTCATCCAGGATATATTAACATTATCTTCTGATGGAGTAAATCTTGATTATCAGAAAACAGAAACATATGAAGAAGTATTTGTTCTCTATAATAAAGTATATAAAGGAGATCAGACTAAATTAAATAAAGAAGTAATTGCTAAACTATTAGCAAGAACAATATATGATCAGTTTTACAAACAAAGTAAGACAACAAAAATATTAAAAGCTTTAGAAAGAATTTTAAGATTATTTCTAGGAAGAGTTTTTAGAAATATAAGATTAACAAGAGAAATAACTCCTGATGGAATTACTGATCAGTTAAATCAGTTATTAGATAGAAAAGTAACGGATATTAAATCAGAACCATTTAATACAGGATTATCTGCAAGATTAAAAACAGAAGGTAATGTAACTGTTCCAGAATCTAACTTTTCAGAGAGAGCAGTTTTAAAACTTATTAAGTATTTGAAATCTAGGAAGAAAAGTTATTTAGAAGAAAAGACTGGTTTATATGATGAGATATTAAAAAATAGAGCAGTTGAATTAGTTAACTTAATAGGAAAAAAGAAGTTAAATGAATATATAGATATGTTGGCTGCATTAAGAGCTAATCCTAATCCTACTCCTTTAGAACAAGTGAGAATTGATGAATTAAAGGAATTAATTAATCTTGTTAAGATGGATGCTAGAGATGCAGCAAATATACAAAGAATTGAGAAAATTGATAAATCTTTAGCTTTATTAAATGCTCAAGTAAAGAAACATAACTTTGAAGCTGGTATATTTATGTTCTTCTTTGGTCCAGATGGTACAGGAGAAGGTGGAGCAATAGAAGATATTGATAATGTTATGAAGGCAATTGATGGAATTAAAAATCCTGATCCAGATAAACCAATAGTATTTGACTTAGAATTATATGCTAAAATAGTACAGTCTTCTTCTATATATGGACCAATGATAAAGACTTTAGATGATCTATATCATGGTGGATTTACTTTTTCAGAATTATCTGAAGAAAATAATAAGAAATTAAAAGAAACATTATCTACTTTAAAAGTAGATAAAATAGATAACATTGAAAGATTTTTAGTTTCTCAAACTACTACTCAGTTAAAGAATTTATTTGCAGAATATCAAGATGTGAATCCTCAGTTAAAATATAGAATGAAGGATGAAGTTATTAAGTTATTTAATACTGGAGCATTAGCTTATCAATGGGGAGCAGCACAAGGAGCTAAAGAAGATACTTTGGGTATTTTTAATAAGATGATATTTGATATACAAAATAAAATACATAGATTAACTAATGAAACTGGAGTAGACTTATGGAATAAGATAGAGGGTTTATCTGTAAACTATAAAGACTTAATGCAAGGTCATTATTGGTTAAATCCTTTTAATATTACAAAATGGGAAAAAGCAAGAGAAGAAGCTTATGTTGGTATTATTGAAAGAACAGAAGCATTTTCTAAATCAAAAGGTTTTAATATAAAAATACCAAAGAATAGTGCATTGAGAGATGAATTATTTGCTGCTGCAAGTTTTGAAAATTCTGAAAACTTATCTGCATATCAAGTTCACATTAAAGCTTTACATGCTTATTATAATAGACAATGGAGAAATTGGTTTAATAAGAATACTCAAGTACATCCTGATTTAACTAATATAATAAAGAGAAAACAGTCTTCTATGAATAAAGCTCAGTTTGAGTTTTGGAAGTCTAAAAATATAAAAACTTCAACATACTTAAGTGAAGATGGAGATGTAATTGAAGATACATATTATACTGGTGAACTTTCAGTACCATCAGATGGTAGAAATGGAACTGTAGATTATAAAGATCCTAATTTTGAAAAACTAAGAACAGAACAACCAGATGCATTTAAAGTTCTACAATTATTAAAAGAACAACATCTTAAAGCATTGGAAAAAGTTCCAGGTTATATGAGTTATGAGATAATGAATAGGTTACCACAAATAACACAAACAATATCAGATATTGCATTTAGAGGATTCAGAGATGTTAAAGGTATAGGTGATAAGATTACAGATCCATTTATGGATAAAATAGATGATCCATTACATGCTGAAAGAGAAGATATATTTGGTACAGAACAAATTGTAGAAAGGCCAGCAATTAGATATATATCTAAAATTGAACATCCAGAAGCTATTAGTGCTGATTTATTTAGAACTGTATTATTATTTACAGAGATGTCAAATAATTATACTGAATTCATGGCTAAACTCCCAGAATTAAATGGTATAATAGAAGTTGTAAGAAGAGCTGAGAGAGTGGAACCATTAGCTTCTGGTAAACCAGATTATCTTACAGATAAATTTGAACAACTAAAAAGGAGACATATTCAGGGTGAAATCTTTGAAACTAAACATAAAGGTTTAACAAAAGTATTACAAACACTAAGACAGTATATAGTATCTAGAAACTTGAAAGGAAATATGGTTTCTGTAATGGTAGGTTATGTATCAGGACAAATTGAGAGTTGGATTGAGAAGCTATTAGGTGTACATGTTAATACAGATACCTCTGCATTCAAAGAGTTTATTAAGAATGCTCCACAAATGTTATTAGATTTTAACTCACCTAGTAAGAAGTCTAAAGTAGCAGTTATAATGCAAGATATGGGATTACTAGATTCTATTGAGTTCTTATTTGAACATACCAATGAGAATACAATATTAAGAAGTGCTGGTAAACTATTAGATTGGGGAGCATGGAGAGCTGCAGATTTAGTTTTAAAAGGTGAGGCAATGATTAATGTTGCCTCTGATCTTAGATTTATAGATGGTAAAATGTATTCTAAAAATCAATGGAATACTTTCATTAAAGAAAATCCAACAAGAACTTTTGCTGAATATGAATCTGCAAAAACAATATATGATCTTATTACTATAAATGAAGGTAAAGCTGTATATGATCCTAGTATAAAGAAAGAAGATATAGATAAATTTATAGCGAAGGTAAAAGTATTATCTTCCAGGCTAGATTCTCAGCCATTAAACATAGATAAAGCTGCTGCTGCAAGTAACATTTTTTTACAATTTACAACTACCCATACTGGATGGTTATTTCAAATGTTTGAGAGAGGATTTAAAAGAGAGCATTTTAATTACTTAACTCAGGAAAATGAAGTTGGGTGGTGGAGAGCATTACAAAGCACTGGTATATGGAATCCTGCAAAATGGATATATATTAGAGAAGTGTATGCTGAATCTACACCTCAAGAACAAGAAGGTATTAAAAGAATACTATTAATGTCAGCTTCATTATCATTAACATTTGCAGCAGCTTATGTTTTAGCAGGTGTGTCATTGGGAGATGATGACGGTGAAGATTCTGCCTTACAATATGCAGCATATGTATTATCTAGAGCATTAATGGAGCAAGAAGCTAGATTATCTTTATCAGATGTTCTTAGATATTTGGAATCTCCATTATCTGGTTTATCTAGTTTAGATGATTATTTTACATTAATAATGTTACCAATAAGATTAATGACAGATGGTTCTGATGTAGTTGAAGATGGTATATATGAAGGTTATACTAAAACACAAAAAGATGTAATAAAAAGTGTTCCTGCATTAAAGGGTTGGTTTGAAACTGCTTATGGTGGTTATATAAATCAAGCAGTTGGTAAACCAGCTACTAATATAGGTAAGTCTTTAAAGGATAAAAATGATTATATTAAAAATCAATTACTTAATCAGTCTACTGCAGTATCTCCATTATCTTTACCACTTGGTTTACCAGTTAAGGCTATTACTAAATTTACAGTAGCTCAACCTATGGCAACAGTATTAACTGATTATCCAAAGTCATCTGGACCAGTAAATTTACCAACTAAAAAAGCTAATGATTAAGATGCAGTGATTGAAGAAACCATAACAAAGAAAGATATGTTCCAATTTGTAGTAAATCCTACTCTGTTTAAGTATTTTTTACGTTCTTCTTCAGGTATTTTTTTATCATATTTCCAGGGGTCAACATAGGTAATATTATATCTTCTCCAAGACCATATAATAGTATCACCTTCTTTACTACCATCACCCCCTATCTCTGCTCTGACATAGGGTAAACCAGAACCTTTTACTTTATGATTTAACATTGCATATCCTAAAAGACCTTCTTGATCTTTATAATTTAAGTAGATTGGGAGTATTCTACCTGCTTTTACTTGATGAATTGTGGGTTCTTTGTAATATTTTTTCATATAAATAGCTATAGTTTTGCGACTTTATTTACTGTAAAAATACGTAATTATTTTCATATTTTTAAAATTATTTCTAATTTTATGGTCCCTTGTAAGAGGTGTCCTTATTTAATAAGAGTTTATGCCATTTACGGATAAAGATAAAAACAAATTATTCTCTGAAATACGGAGAATTAGTGATAAAGTTGTTTCCTGTGGTCAGGGAACTACTGTAACTGAATTTGATCATACATTACTCTGTGCTCCAGGTAATGTTATTGTCATTTCAGTAGTATCTTATTCTGCAACTGGTGTACCAACTATATCTTATTATAATCTTGATGGGACTCCTTATGTTGGTCCACAACCTACAAGATGTTCTGATACTTTAGAATCTGATGCACAATTAATTTGTGCAGCTAATATTCAATATTTACAACATATTGTAAAAGCAGATGGTGCACCAAATGGTCAAGTATATTATACTGACATAACTGGGGCCCTTGTCCCAGATCCATCCCCTTTCACATATGGATCATGTGATAATTCATCTTTAATAGCTGATAAAATTTGTCTTTGTGACAATAATGGGGGTATTCTTACTCAATTTTTAAGATTTTTTACATATGATCCTAATACTAATATAATAGTATTTACAGGAGATTGGCTTCCTGATTTATCAGCTCAATATACACCTACAGGAATAGTTGGGTTGTGTGATAATTTTGGCACCGCTGTACAAGCCATACAAAGACTTACTCAGATTAATGGAATTGGGAGTTTTATTAGACCTGCTAATAATATTCAGTCTATTACTGTCATAGTAAGAAGAGTAGATTCTATTCTTACTCCTCCTACAATAACAGATGGTGTTGGTAATATAGTAAATTTATTTGTAGGAGATTCATTAAGTTGGAGTGCAATGGGATCAAAAACTGCAGAACCAGATTGGTTAACAGGAACATTTACTGTTACTACAAATAATCCCGGAGATGTTATTACTATTTTATATGTAGAATTAGTTTAAGTATGAATTCTGGAATATATAAGATAGAAAATTTAATTAATGGTAAAATTTATATTGGAAGTAGTGTAGATTTATTAGGTAGAAAAAATGCACATTTTTCACAACTAAATAGAAATATACATGGTAATAAAAAATTACAAAATTCATTTAATAAATATGGTAAAGATAATTTTAATTTCAAAATTTTAGTAAAATGCCCACCTGAATATAGATTAAAATTAGAACAATGGTTCATAGATAATCTAAAACCTTGGTTTAATTTATATAAAAAAGCAATTGGTGGAACAAATGGTAAATTATTAGATGTAGAAATCTTAGATATATTTCAAATGTATTATAATGATATTACAAGTAAAACACATATTAGAAAAAAATATAATTTAACTGTTTCAAATTTATCATTAATATTGACAAGAAAAAGATATTCTCATGTAAAAATACCTAAAGAATTAGAAAAATTTATATTGTTAAGAAAAAATACAAAACCAGCTAAAAAATTTTATAAACATTTGGGTTTACAAGAAATTGGGGAAATAAAATGGTTAGTAATGAATAATTTTGCTAAATGGTCAATTGCAAAAAAATACAATATATCAAGTAAAAATATAAATGGTTTAATTATTGCAAAATGTTATGAACATATGGTTATAAAACCACCAAATAATTTTGATGACTTATGTCCTAAAGAACTTTATTCTAAACCATGTTATTGTATAAATATATTAGATGGATCTATTATAGAATTTAATACTTTAACAGAAGCTTCAAAAAATACAAAAATATCTAAAGGAAGACTTAATAATTTATTAAAATCCGAAAATGCATATAAGGGATTTTATTTTAAATATCAAAATATATAAATATGTGTTGTGGATGTTCAACAAGAATTGTACAAATAGGAGGTGGTATACCTTTTACGTTTTCTGTAACTGCAGGAAACAGTCCATATAATGGTGGACTAGGTGTTATTACAGGACCTATTGTAATAAATTCAGGAGATATTGTTCATTTTTATTCAATAAATACAATTGATTTTCAAGTAACTCCTGGATCAGCAAATACTTTTGCAGAAGTCAGACTTGATCCAAATCCTTTAAATACAATTACAGTTAGTGCTGCTGGACTACTCTCTTTAGGAGGGGGTGGTGGAGTAAATATTTATAATTCAGATGGTACTATTACTGATCCTAATAGGATTGTTACTATTGGTGCATCTACTTTAAATTTTAATGCAGACAATGCAGGATTTTTATCAAATACTGCTATAACCACAAATCAATTTAGAATTGATTATTCTGATCCAGCAGGATATGCAGGTTCATTTAGCGATAACAGCACTTACAACGAAATGGCTAATGGTAATGCTGGATTAGATGAAGTAGCAAGAATTTTCACACAAGATTCTGCAGGTAATGATCCTTCTGCTGGCATACAAGCAGCATCTGGTCCTTTTGGTGTTACTGGAATTGATGTAAATTCTGGAAGTAATTTAGGAAATTATATTAATCTATATAATAATCTTGGTACATATTTTGAATTAAGACTTGATGGGGATTCTGGAGCAGCTGGTGAAGTTATAATATCTCAAGGTCCAGGAGTTAGTCCTGTTTGGGGTCCAGTAACTGTAACTGCTAATAGTTTAGATAATTTATTTTTTACTCAAGATATAGATTGGGATTTTGGAGGGAATAATTGGGCTATTAATAACATTGATAATTGGACTGTAGGAGCTGATGATATTTCTTTTACCTCAAATACTTTTGATGTATCAGCAGCTCAGGCTTGTTTTAGTGGTATTACCCAAAACGATGCTTTGACTCGATTTTTGGTAATGACCAATGGCGGGTGTCTATCTTGGAGAGATGTAACAACTATTTCTCCTTTAACTGTACAAGATGAGGGTGTAACTATAGGAACTTCTGGTGGAATTACCCAAATGAATTTTGTTGGTGCTGGTGTAACTGTTGGAGGTGGAGGATCTAATACAACAATAACTATTCCTGGTGCTGCTGCTAGTCAAAACTTATTTGATGCTAATGATACATTAGCTGCAAATAGAGTTCATGCTGGTGCCGGTTTTGATTTTACTTGGCGAGGATTTGGTCAACACATAACTAATGCCATAGCTGGAGGTACAAGTGCAACTATCAACTTAGAACCAGATGGTTTTATAGATGGTATGGTTTTAACTTCTACTAATGGTGGAAATTCAGGTACATTATTAAATTCAGCTAGTGTTAATGGATCTAATATTGAAATTACAGCTGTAGGTGTAACTGGTACTGGTAAATCCAGAACAACAGTTGATGATTTAAATCAAAATATTGAATCATTTATATTAGCAGATGTAGCTCCACCTGGAGGTAATGTTAACATGGTGAGGGCTCATTATACATCTAGTTTCCTTGCTGGAGAAAGAAATAGAATTGATATAATGTCCACTGATGGGTATTATACTTTAGGAAATGGAGGAGATGTAACTACACATCCACCATTAAATAATACAATTAATAATGTTTTAGTACACCAGGCAATTAGTGGTAGAGTGTTTATTAGAGATCAAGCTACAATTACTTCTGCTTTAGCCACTAAAGAAGAAGTAATACCAACTGTTATGGGATTAAAAGACATAGCTAAAATGAGAGTAGTTGATTACAAGAGGAAAGAAGATGGTATAGCTATGACAGGAATGATTGCAGAAGAATTACATGCATTAGATCCTAAATATTCTTATGATGGAGAATCTATGGTATTTCCTTCTGTAATAGGAACTCTAGTTAAAGCTGTCCAAGAATTAGAGGCTAAGATTAAAATATTAGAAAATAGATAAAATGACAAACGGAAGTTTTATAGTACAAGATATTCAAAAAGTAGATGGTTATGTTAATATTCTACCAATAGGTGGAAATGTAATCTGTACTTTTACTAATAGAGTTGCTAGTGTTATGATTCATAATACTACAGGAGACTATATATCTGTAACTATAAATACAATTCCAGTTGCTTTAGGAAATCAAATAGCTTTTATAGCTCCAGGATCAGCAATGAGTTTTGGAGATTATCATTTAGCTTCAATTGATAATATAGATATTTCTGACATGGGCATAACAACTGATGGAGGAGGTATTGTATTAATAAACGGTTTTTATTATTAATTAGTTAACTTTTTAAATTTATTTAAACATGGGTCACTTTGCCAGTTATTCACCAGGTGCCAGTCAATCAGAGTCTTTGGCTAACATGAACGATGGTTATGTCGTTACAGGTCCAGGAGCTCAAATTGCTACACCTATTAATGCTGCAGATACTGTTACTGTACACAATCTCTCAGGAGAATATGTACGTGGAACAATTACTCCAGTACCAGCTCTTGCTGCAACATTTACTGGTTCACGAGCATTTGTAGTTGCTCCTGGATCAGCTTTTCAAGAAACTTTTACACGTAACGTCATTCAAGATGTTCAATTTGTAGCCGTTGATATGCCAGCTATTGCAGGCACAGTTAACGTTGCTGCCTTGAGTGTAAATGGAAATGCTTATCAAGTAGCAGTTAAGTTTGTAGAAGCTTAAAACACACCCCCATGGGGAGGGTTAAATCCCCTACTTTTTTTTTAAATTAATAACATGAGTTCAGCATCATATAGTCCAGTAGTTAAAACTAAACAGTTTACTTGTGTTCAACAAGAAAGTTTATATACTTTAGCTGGTGTATATATACCATCAGGACCAAGTGCTGTTCAAGGTACATTCAATAACACCTTGACCCAACCATTAACAGTTACTATCTCAGTAGCTGCTGGAGGTACTATTGGTACAGGTGGACCCTCTTTTAATTTATCAGGAGGAAATTTAAGTTATTTAGTAACAGTTTCTTTTAATAGAAAGTATTCTGGTAAAATAGAATTCTCTGCAAATAGTTTAGATAATTCACCAACAACTGGTTTTGTCTCTAAGATTTGTAATTCTTCTATTGGTAATCCAGATATACTAGATGCTAATGTAGAAGTTATAGGAAATTGTTTACAAGCTGTTTTAAATAATCCTACCAATCCAAAAGTATTTGGTTGGAGTGAGGTTAATGAAACAACTTCATTTACATTTTTATTTACAAGAATATTTGCTGCAGATACTCTTAATTTAGAATTAATTTTAAACGAAAAATCTTTTGCTAAATGGGAAAAGGATTTTGTTGGTACAACACCTGTTTGGACTGATCCAATAACTAATACACAATATACTCCAACACTTCCAGCTGGTGTATATGAAGTAACTTGTGAAGAAGATAATGAAACAGCTTCTTATACACAAGATTTATGCTATAAAATAGGATCTTCTATCTCCTTTGATATGTCCAGTTCTCCTGCAGAACCTTGGGATGCTTATAATGGAATTAGACCAAGAATAGATGGTATTCCATTTTTAACACATGTCATGGGTGGGCAACCATTTTATGAATTTGACGCTACTGGAAAATATCTATATACAATAAGTGGTATAACATTAGGAACACATTCATATACTGGATTTAATTTATCTGGATTTGCAGCAACACCTATTAACTTTTTAGGTTTTCCTGCAGCTGGTGGATATACTCCAGTAGGAATAGCTGTTCATCCAACTACAGGAACAATATATGTAATGTATATGAGCGGAACTAGAAATTTATTTCTAGCTACTTTAATAAATAATATTCTAACATTAGTAGGAGATTGCCAATTTCTTTCTGCAATAACTCCATTTCATGATGCACATGATATTACTTTTACCAAATCTGGTCAATTAGTAATGGCTCATGGAGATAAAATTTATTTAGTTGATGATCAAACTGGAGTAATTAACTCTGGAGCACCAATTACTATTGTAGGTGCATCTACATTTGTAACTTCAATTAGAAATATTACTAGATATGGTAATGGAGATTTACACTTTTCTGGTACAGATAGTAGTTTAGGTCCTATTGTTATTATATATGATGGAGAAACATATACTTCTAAAGGATATTGGACAAGTGCAAGTAGCACTACTCCTCCAGACAGTACAATAAGTATTGCTTATCCAAAAGATCCTACAGTCAAATTTAAAAGACTGTATATAAAAAATATTGAAACTAATCTTTTATCCATAGATGATAGGGATATAGTTACAGGGCAACAACTTAGTCTTCCACTTGGAGTTGAAGTATTTGTTTGTGAAGATACTGTACCAAATGAAGTATCATGGACAGAAAGTTTGTGCTATGTATTGGATAAAAATGTAATATCTCAAGGAATAATAAATCTTACAGGCAATCAGTTAAATACTGATGCTGCATGTAATCCAATAGGGGGCTTTGTCCCTCCTCCTGCTGTTACATTAAGTACGTTTACCCATAATCTTGCAGGCAATGGAATATATGCTGTTAATACAGTTGGTCCTAACCTGGAATTTTATACCTGGACAGTTGCAAGTACACCTACATTTTTTAGCTCTGTATTGCTTACAGGATTTACAGGTGTGATTAAAAGTATTAGAACACGTTGGAGTGATAATACTATATGGATAATGACAGAAAGAACTGCTGGTTCAGTAAGAATATTTGATTTTTATAGTGTCAATACTGCATCTGGAGTTTGTTTATTAAAAAATAGTGCAACATACCCTGCTGGTGCTTTTAATAACGCACATTTTACTTGGGGTGTAGATGGAATTGCCTACATGTCTTATAATTTAGGTGGTGGTATTTATAGAATCAGTAAATTACTTTCTGATATGTATATTGGTGATTTTGTTGCTGATGTACCTTATGTTATAGATAATATTAATACTGATCTTCCTAATCAAAGACTTATTTTATCAAAAACAACTGCTGGTCTTGACTTCTTAAGCTATACAGGTAATATTGTTGAAGAAAATTGTGGAGCAGTCATTACTAGTGATGCAATACATGCACCACTTACTAATTTTAAAGTAGGTGCCAGTCTTACCAAAATTAAAAAGATTTATATAAAAGATCTTGTTACTGGTGAAGTAAGAAGTTCTTATCATGATTTTCTTACAGGAAATGATGTGTCATTACCTCCATTTGCTAGAGTCATAGATTGTAATAATGCACCAAATGCAGTTACAGTTAGTGTGCCTAGAGCTCAACTTGTAACTGGATTAAATTCTTGGAGTAAAAATATTAATGCTCCAAATGCTAAAACTGTTACATTAACTAGAGTTGCTAATATTGTAAATATTAGTGATGGTTTAGGAGGATTTAATGTGAATGTTACTTTTACAATGACATGGACTGCAGATAAACTTGGTGGTAACTTAGTTTTTACAGGAGGAGCAGCTGGTTCCTCTTTTATAGTAAATTGGATAGAATAAAATGGGAGATGTGCGTACAGATGCAAGTATAAATGCTGGAGTAGATGGTAGCCATTTAATAGGATTAGGTGGTTTACCAACAATAGTGTTAGGTCCTGGAGCTGGTGCTGGTTCAGCAGTTGTTACCGGTACTGATACAGCATGTACTGTAACGTTAACTGTAGGTGCTGGAAATAGTAATAACAGTATAGTGTTTACAGTAAATTTTAATACTGCTTTTACTGCAATTCCACATACTTGTTTTACTGCTGGTAATAGAAATGCAGCAGCTAGTAATGCCAGAACATGGGTTAATAACGTTGGATTAGGAAGTTTCTCGCTGAATGTTACAAATCCAGCATTAACTACTGGACAAGTTTATGTATTTAAGTTTATTACTATATCATGATTAGTTGTATATATAAAATATATTTTCATGGTTCTGATAAATTTTATATAGGATCTACAAAAAATTTAAATAGAAGAATTTATGAACATTTAAAATTGTTAAATAATAATAAACATCCGAATATTATAATGCAAAAAGCATATACAAAATATGGTAAAGAAAATTTTAGATATGATATATTAAATAATGTAATAAGTAATACAGAGATTTTATTGAAAGTAGAACAATGGTATTTAGATTATTATAAACCCTCGTATAATATAGCAATTTATTCTCATTGTAGTGCGACTACAAAAGTTACAGATATTTTAGCTGAGGAAATTATTAATAAAAGAATAAATAATGTAATGTCAGTTATTGAATTACATAAAGAATATCCTCAAATTTCTTGTGCAACAATAGGGAGAGTGTTATATGATAATAATTATAAAAATAATTTAAAAAAAGGTACTATAATTGATCAATTAAATATTATAAAACATAATACTTCTACTTGTAAACGCAAATACAATTTGACAAATGACGATATATCTTATATAAAATGGTATATAGACAATAATTATTCTATAACAAGTATCTCAAAAGTTTTTAATATACCTAGAATAATAGTACAACAGATCAAAGGTAACATATTATATAAAGGTTATTCTATAAAGCAACCTAATGTAATTTTAGATTTAGAAAAAATAAATGTTCAAAATAAAAAACCATTTGTTATTATAAAAAATGATGCCAAATATGAATATGATTCAATTATAGATTTTTGTAGAAAAAATAATATTACATATTCATCTTTTAAATATCGTAGAAAAAAGAAAGAAAATTTTATCAATGACATTTCGTTATAATAAAACAATATGAGTTCAATAATAATAAATATATCAAATTGCAAACAACCTGGTCTAACTAGTATTAAAAGAAAAATTACTATTAGAGAACATGTAAAAGATTATAGTACAGATACTTATACAGTTCCTTATCTATTAGAGCATTTTGATGCTTCAGATAATAAAGTAGCTTTGGTTCCAGATGTAAATTATACATTAATTGCTGATAATACTAAAAGAATCTGGATTGGACCTGGGGGTGTTACTAGTAGAGAATATGTAGCGGGGTGGACAGAAATGGGATTGTATGATTTTTTCCAGAATCTTCAAAAAACTTATTCAGATACTCAGATCCTTACAGGAGAAATCAGTAGATTAGATGGTATAGGTTTTTTTGATCCAGTAGTTGAAGGTCCTGATCCAGTATTACCATAATATGATAGATTTTAGATAGTGAAAAATATTTTGATTAAATTATTAATTAACATTATATTAGCAAGTGTTGCATTTGGTTTAGCACTTTTTTTATTTCCAATAGGATTGTTATTTAGTATTATACACTTAATTGTAAATTATAGTACTAAAAATACACTATCCTTTGGAGTTAAATTTTTTTTAGCTATTGCAATATCTATAGATCAATTGGGGAATGTAGTTTGTCAACATTTGTTTAATTATTGTTTAATCAAAAAAGAATCAAGATATAAATTTGGAAATGTAGATGAAACAATATCTTCAGTTCTAGGTAAAAATAAATTAGAGAAAACATTAACAATATTAGGAATATATTTATTATCTTTGTTGGAATTTATTGATAATAACCACGGGGTTAAATCAATAGAGGAAGATGAAATTTTTTAATAACTTAAAGCAACTTTATGCAAAAATTTAATTTAAAAAAGGGTACTGTGGACATCCTTAAAAATTTAGATTCACAATTAGAAACATCCTCAAATGAGGTAAAAGAGGCTCTTGACAAATTTAACAATTTTGTTAAATATGTTAATAACCAAAAATCTTTAGTAGTCAGTACAGTTTTAAAAGAGTTAGAAGTTAATCCTGAAACTCAATTTAAATTGAATGCTGATTATACTATTGAAGAGGTAAGCAAAGAAGAGTTTGAAGCTCTTACAAAAGATCCAGGCAATGTCCAAATAGACACTGCTGAAGTTGCTTCCTAATAGGAGGGGGAGAAATCCCCCTTTTTAATTTATAGCCTATGAAAACTCTATATATACTAATTCACATGCTATATCCTTCTAAGGATTCCAGTGTTATCACACATTGTGATAGGATATTGGAAGAGGCTATGGAAGTTTACTGTTTTTTGGATATAGATTATAGGATAGTAAGTGAGGATTCTGCAATGTTGATTATAGATCCTTGTGTTGTAGGTATGTGGCCATATACAAGAATGCTAGGGATCACTTATGGATCTATACATGTAAATCCACTCCTTTACCCTCCTACAAAAATTGATTTATCTTGTGAATTAGATCAAAAAAGAGTGTTAAAGGTTTTGATTCATGAACTATATCATGCATTTACAGTTGGAGCTTATCATAATATTGATCCAGAGAGTATAATGTATGAGTCTTATTCAGATGATTCTAAGTTTACTAGACAAGATAGTCTTTATATTATTAACATTTTTAAATATACAAAATATGCTAAATTGCGGTAATCCTGGTTGTAACATTATTTCAAGAACATCAAATAAAAAACAAATATGAAAAAGAACTTAATTTTAGGAGCTATTTTAATAGCAGCTTTTGTATCAATCTGTATGTGGGGAGATGCATGTGTAATGGGATCTATTAACAAAATGATGGAAAATAAAAGTGACTCTTTGAGAATAGACACTTTAAGAGTAGACACTATGAGTATTGACAGCTTGTAAGACATGTCTGGGATATATTGTATAAAGAATATAATTAATAAAAAATTATACATTGGATCTTCTATAAACATTTCAAGAAGAATTAAGATTCATTTCTCAAAACTCAGAAATAATAAACATACTAACAGTCATTTACAATTTTCTTATAATAAATATGGAAGAGATGCTTTTATATATGGTGTAGTAGAATATTGTGAGCCTATCAGAACTATTTTAGAAAAATTAGAACAAAAATATATTGATTCTAATGATTTTAAAAATCTATATAATATATATAAGACAGCATTCGCAACACCTTCTGGTAAGGCTAATTTTGATAAAAAAAGAAAATTATACCAATATGATATTGATGGTAATTTCATAAAGGAATGGGATTCTTGTTTAGCAGCTTGTAACGTATATGGAAATGGGGTAAGATCTTGTTTAAATAATAAATTAATAGCATGTAAAAATTATTTTTTCTTTTATAAGAATTCTTATACAGAAGACAAATTGATACTTAAACTTGAAACTTATAATTTAAATAGACAAAGAAGAAAGGTTGCTAAATATGATTTAGAAGACAATCTTATTACAATATATGATAGTATTACTATTTGTGCAAAAATAGAAGATAATGGGTGTTTGAAAAACATATCAAGAGTATGCACTGGTGGGAGAAAAAGTTTTAGATCATTTAAGTATGAATATGTATGAAAATATTTATTATAAAATGTGTAGTAATATTACTATTATCATTACTTACATGTAATAAGAAAAAGGCAATATATGAAGATATGTATGGTTCTTGTGATACATCTTATCAAACTAGTGAATTAAGTTTTGACGAAGAACAAGAATTAACTTTTAGATTAAGGTTTGTATATTTTGCAGATTCTTTACAAGAAGAACAAATTAATTATGATAGTTCTATGATGATGATTAATAAATTTTTTAAAATTGCAAATATCAAATTTGAATTAGAAAGAGTTGATACAATAGTTGATAGTGATAAGAAAGAGAACATGCCAGAGTACATCAAAAATAATTTCAAATATTATAAAGATAATAAAGTATTAACATGTTATATATATGGAAATTATCAACCATATTATTCTGAAGATAGAAAATATACTTCAGGAGCAGCTGGAGGTATAGGGTCAAATTTTTTTTGTGTTAGGAAAAGGTTTGTGTATAGTATAACTATGGCACATGAAATATCACATATGTTTTCTTTAATGCATACTGATACTCCATCTAAAAATAATATTAAATATAGTATTTATGATTCTGATCTAGTATGTGACACAGCTCCAATAAATAACTTACAAGAAAAAGTAGATGGAGACTGTAATTTTATAGGAGAAGATGAGCTTACCCAAGAAGAAAAAGAACAATCTGTCTGCAATTATATGTCATGGGTACATCTGAAGTGTAGAAAATGCATAACAAATGGTCAGATAAGAAGAATACGTTTTTACATACATGAATCTCCAATGATTCAATTAGCAATTAAAAAAGGATTAAAACATGAATTTTGAAAATATATTTTTAAAGTATATAGACAAAACAAACATAACAAAAACTTTAATCCTACTAATAATCTTAGTAGGATTTTTTTTTATGTTTAGAAAGTCTAGTTTAATACTCCTTCATACAGATAAAAATGTAAGAATAGAGTTATATGATTGTCTAGATTCTATAGAGGACTTCTCTATGAATGAGCTTACATATAATCCCAAACCTCCTAAATATCTTGTAATACATTGTACAGGTTCTTTGTATGATCAAACAGAAAAAGATCTTTGGAAAGTATTCCGTGAGAGATGGGGTCAGAAAGCAAAGCCTGGATATAATTATGCATTAGGTTTAAAAGGTAATTTAATGACATTCTCTCCCATAAATGATGATCCTATATTATCTTCATCAGAGATGGTAAATGGTGTATACGGATATAACTCAGTATCAATACATATTGCCATTGTAGGTGGTTATAAAGAGAATAACATTACTCTTCCTCAACTAATGGGGTTAGATTATCTTTGTGAGAAATATAGGAAGCAATTTCCTAATATTATCATTATAGGTCATAGAGAACTAGCTTCTAAAGATAAAGATCAGAATGGTATTATAACTCCTAATGAGTGGGTGAAACCCTGTCCTAGAATGAAGGTCCAATATGTGTTTTAAAAGATGGAATACTTGTATCAAGCATGAGCATTCTTAAATGATCTAAATAAATTATATCTAACATACATTCTTCTAACCAATAGGTATGGTATGTAGTTTCCAAATAAGTATATTTACTAATCATATAGTTGTTTAATTTTTTTTAAATAAATGTCTTTAATACTGTGAAAAAGCTTATTTTTACAAGAATTAAAATATCCATCATATACAATTAACGATGGATTATTAGGATATGTAATAAATTCAAAGTTTTTATTTCTCATAACATTTTAAGTTTTAAATATTTTATATATTCATAAGCTAAATTATCAAACTTATCTGCACTATATGTATATACATAATAACAATTTATAACATGTTTATAAATACAGTATTTATCTGCTGAAATATAATAATTTATAATTGTTTTATTTTTCATATATTATTTTTTAAATACTTCTTATATTGATCATATAATGAAAATCCTATAAGGGGTGCTCCTGAAAGATTATATAAAGATGAATATTTTTTACCATTACCTATATAATAAAATCCATGAGCATCTTTATATAAAAATATTCTATTTTTCATAGTATCTAATTAAATAATTTTTATATTTTTCATACAAATTAGTTTTTTCTAAAGAAAGTGTATAAGATATAATCTTATTATTATCTCGTATATAATAATTCATATACCATTTAGGTTCAAAAATATTAACAATTTTTTTAATTCTGTTTCTCATATTTATAAATTAAATAGTCTTTATATGTAGTAGTCATAGTACTGACTTGATTTGATTTATTTCCATATATATCGGACCAAGAACCTCCAATTCCTGCATAAATAAAATATATACTATCATATCTTGTTGAGAAAAAAGTTCTATTTTTCATATTTTCTAATTATATACATTTTGTATTCAGAATCATATAGATGAAGTAAATAATATTTATATTCCTTATTTATATTATTGACTTTCTTTGAACTATTACTATATATATTAGACCAACTACTTGCAATTGCTATATAGATAAAATATCTTCCCATACTTTGCCCTTCTATAAATGTTTTATTTTTCATATTTTCTAATTATATATAATTTGTATTCAGAATGTAATGTATTTTTACAACTATACTTAATTAAGTATATAAATGACCACTTATACTTACCAATAATACGATAAGTAAAATCTATACTATATACTTTTTCTATTTTATTCTTCATATACATATTCTAAATATTTTAAACATATGTGTTTCATACTAATATTATCCCCTATATACTTTATATAAAATGGAAATTTTGTTCCATCAAAACTAAATATACCAGTTACAAGAACATAATCAACGCCGAGCTTTTTTATTCTCATATATAGATATTAATATATATTTATATGCATCTCCAATAATCCATATTGGTAATATTTTGGTAATATTGTTGTAACAATTATTATTTATTACATTATATTCTTTTCCTGGTGTTATAAAATCATTAAATTTTGTTTCATTCTTCATTGTTAAAATATTTTAAATATCATTCTTCTCATAAATTTTTCTAAGATATGTTAGATAAGGATTATATATAAATCTACTAAAACCATTATTCTCAACAGCATCCTCTGTACAACCAAAATACATTCTATGACGTTTAGTAATTAACATATCACTTGACCAATAACTATGTTTAGTACCAGATATATTTGCAATATAAGTTTTATTTTCCATAAATTAATATGAGTTTTTATAAATATGATAAATTATCTATTTCTTATATATTTTTTCTAATATAATAATATAAACATGTTCCAGTGTCCAAATTGGTTGTGCTGCTGTACAATTAATATTAGAGTTTTGATCTATATAATTTTTAGATTCTTTATTAATTAGATAAGAGCTATATTCAGTTATGTTTTTCATATAAACGTTTAATTTCAGCAATATAAAATCTTTTTATTGCACCATAATGAAATACTGATTTATACAAATAAATTCTATCTACTAAAATATACATAAATTCTATCAATTAATAATATATA
>Ga0138256_10001321_pt1 | contig 26783 bp, 25 predicted proteins | sample KNB2016incub_MG_FD_105486 | JGI IMG/M metagenome (GOLD analysis project Ga0138256, IMG submission 105486) | Active sludge microbial communities from wastewater in Klosterneuburg, Austria - KNB2014incub_MG | ecosystem: Engineered > WWTP > Activated sludge > Unclassified | place: Austria...
AGCGCACCTTTCGGCCACTGCCCTAATTTATTGGTGCCGACGGCGAGACTCGAACTCGCACAGCTTGCGCCACTACCCCCTCAAGATAGCGTGTCTACCAATTTCACCACGTCGGCACTATTTTTGTTTTCCTAACGAGGAACAATGCCAGGAAAACAACTTGCATTATTTCGGTATTTCTTTAGCTTTTGATCCCGCAGCAGATGGCGCCTCGGGAACATCACCGCCCGCCAAGGCTGGCTGTGAGGCCGTCTGAGATTGTACCGCTTCTTGCATCACACTACCAGTCGTTTTTGGCTTGTTTGACGCTACATAGGCCAAAGCAAGGCTGGTAGCAAAAAAAACTGCCGCAAGAATACCGGTCGCCCTGCTTAAAAAATTAGCGGAACCTGTAGCCCCAAAGAGACTACCTGAAGCGCCGCTTCCAAAAGCGGCCCCCATATCAGCCCCCTTGCCGTGCTGCATCAGCACCAAACCAATAATTGATAGCGCCACCAGAATATGCACAGTCAGGACCACAGAAAAAAGCCAATTCATAGTTTTATGCCTATCAATTTGCCGAACGGCAAATTGCCAAAAAATCATCCGCAACCAGCGCAGCGCCACCGATCAAACCACCATCGATATCACTCTGCGCAAACAATTCCTCCGCATTCTGCGGTTTAACACTACCACCATACAGAATACGCAAACCACTTGCCACACTGGCATTCAGCAAAGACACCTGAGCACGTATCGCAGCATGAACATCCTGCGCCTGCCGCGGCGATGCAGTGACACCAGTACCAATAGCCCAAACAGGCTCATAAGCCAGCACCGACAACCCGAGAGCATCAACACCGACACGATTCAGCACCGCACCAATCTGACGCGAAACTACAGAAGCCGTAGCACCAAGTTCACGCTCCACCAAGCTTTCACCGACACATAGCACCGGTACCAAGCCAGACTTTTGAGCCGCCTCGAATTTTGCAGCCACCTCTTCGTCGGTTTCACCAAAAAGACTCCGTCGCTCAGAATGACCGACCAAAACATATCGACAGCCAAATTCAACCAGCATTGACGCAGAAACTTCACCGGTAAAAGCCCCAGCTGCGTGCTCACTCACTGACTGCGCCCCCCATGCCACCATTGAGCCCGAGAGAATGGACTGCAACTGCGAGAGGTACGGATAAGGTGAAAAAAGCGCTATTTCACATCCAAGCCCGGAAGCTTCAGACTTAATTTCTTTAAGCAACACCTCATTTCGCTGGAGGCTGCCATGCATTTTCCAGTTTCCAGCGATGAGCTTTTTCCGCATGTGTTAAGCAGTTCTGAAGGTGCAAACCCAATGATTATAGCGGCCGTGACAATTCCCGGTCAATATTGACATGCATGGAGCAGCAATTACTGGGCAATCTCACGTACCACCTTGGCTAGTCGCTCAGCCGCTTCCACTACTTCAGCTGCATTTTCACCCTCTACCATCACACGCAACAGGGGCTCAGTACCCGAGGCCCGTAACAGCACCCGCCCCTTGCCATCCAGCCGCGCTTCGACGTCAGCAAGCGCCACACCAATACGTGGATCGTCTTTCCAAGGAAAGCCCTTAACCATCGGCACATTAATGAGCTTTTGTGGATAGAGTTCCAAACCACCCAGCAAACTCTTCAAATCTCCGCCACATTCCTTCAAAGCAGCTAATACCTGAAGCGCGGCGACAGTTCCATCTCCCGTTGTATGCCGGTCCAGGGTGAGAATATGGCCAGAGTTCTCGCCACCGTAGAGCCAACCTTGCTCGTTAAGCATCTCAACCACATAACGATCACCGACCGCTGCACGACCGAACGGTATACCCATTTTGGCCAGAGCGTGTTCCAACGCCAAATTGGTCATCAACGTGCCCGCCACGCCCTTAACTGGTACGCTCCTGGCTCGACTCTGAACAATGGCGAAAAGCAATTGATCACCATCGTAAAGACTACCCTCGGCATCGACCATCAGGATACGGTCAGCATCACCATCCAGCGCCACACCAATATCCGCTCGATGAGCCAGAACAGCCTCACATAACGCTCGCGGTGCAGTGGCACCAAAGCCATCGTTGATGTTCAGCCCGTTAGGCTGAGTCCCTATGGTGACTATATCTGCACCGAGTTCATGAAAGACGTTGGGGGCAGTGTGGTAGGCGGCACCGTGAGCGCAATCAACAACGATTTTCAAGCCGCGCAGATCATGGTCATTGGGAAAGGTACTTTTGCAAAACTCAATATAGCGCCCCCGCGCGTCATCAATCCGCTTGACCCTGCCAAGATCAGCTGACGAGACACAAACCATCGGCTTATCAATACCCTCTTCGATGGCGCGCTCAACCTCATCCGGCAACTTGGCACCTTGGGCCGAGAAAAATTTGATTCCGTTATCGTAATAGGGATTATGGGAGGCAGAAATAACAATCCCCGCCTGCAAGCGGAGTGCCCGCGTTAGATAGGCAACCGCAGGCGTTGGCAAGGGGCCAACCAGACAAACATCCACACCAGCGGCTGAAAAACCTGCCTCCAAGGCCGACTCCAGCATGTAGCCGGAGATTCGCGTGTCCTTGCCGATCAATACAGTAGGCCGCTCACCGGTCGGCATGCTGCTTTGGTCAAGCAACACCTTGCCAGCCGAGTAACCCAATCGCATGACAAAATCAGGCGTAATGGGGGACTGACCGACACGGCCACGCACTCCGTCGGTACCAAAATACTTTCTACTCACTATTTATCTCCCTTTTCGATTGCATCCCAGACCGCCAATGCATCCCTTGTGGCGGCAACATCATGCACACGCAATATTTTCGCACCTTTTTGCGCTGCGATAAGGGCAGCGGCCACACTCGCCGCTTGACGCTGTTCGACTGGGCGGCCCGTAATTGCCCCCAACATTGACTTTCGTGAAACACCCACCAACATCGGCAGGTCATGACAACCCGCTGCGGTCAACGCTCTGAAGAGGGCCACATTGTGTTCCAGCGTCTTGCCAAAGCCAAAGCCTGGATCAACAACGATGCGACTATCAATAATCCCCGCTCGCCGACAGCGACCTACCGCCAGCGACAAGAAATCATGCACTTCAGAAATTACATCTTGATAATACGGCGCTTGCTGCATCGTGCCGGGCCTGCCCTGCATGTGCATTAAACAGACGGCACAATCAGTTGCCGCAACAGCCAGGATTGCACCAGGATCTACCATGCCGGTAATGTCGTTAATCATCGTGGCACCTACTGCAAGCGCGGCACGCATCACCCCTGGCTTATAGGTATCAACCGAAACAGGGATGCCCCAAGTACAAATTTCCTCCAGCACTGGGATCAGGTGCCGAATCTCCTCATTTTCGGGCGTCGGTATGGCCCCAGGGCGTGATGACTCCGCACCGACATCAAGGATATGCGAGCCGGCCTCGAATTGTTGACGGGCATGCTCTATGGCCCGATCAACATCGCCAACCAGACCATCACCAGAAAAAGAATCCGGCGTCAGATTGACGATACCCATGAGCAATGGACGGGTAAGGGATAACCGGTATGGGCCGCAGTGAAGAATTGTCATAGCTGAAAAGAAAAAGGCCGGGAGAATACTCCCGGCCAAACTGGATACCGATTAAATCACGCCGTAGCCGGGGCAGTTGGCTCGGCACCCGGCGTATCGCTTGGGGTTGATGAACGTACGGTACTTTGGGATGGCTTCGGCGGGCGCGGGGACTTACCTGCCATGATGTCGTCAATCTGATCGGAGTCCAGCGTTTCCCACTCAAGCAATGCATGCGCCATTACTTCGACCTTCTCCCGATTCTCTTCCAGCAACTTGCGGGCAAGCCCATATTGCTCATCGATGATCCGACGCATCTCGGTATCGACTTTCTGCATCGTCGCCTCGGAAAGATTCTTGTGTTGCGTTACCGAACGACCAAGGAATACCTCGCCCTCATTTTCACCATAGACCATGACGCCAAGATCGGACATGCCGTAGCGGGTAACCATATCGCGCGCCATCGATGTGGCGCGCTCAAAATCGTTGGAAGCCCCGGTCGTCATCTGGTTCATGAACAGTTCTTCGGCAATACGCCCGCCGAAAAGAACGGCAATACGACTCATCAGATACTGGCGATCATAGGCATAACGGTCCTCTTCCGGCAACTGCATCGTCAGACCCAAGGCACGTCCGCGCGGAATGATGGTGACCTTGTGCACCGGATCGGACTTAGGCACAAGCTTCGCGACCACAACGTGACCCGACTCGTGATAAGCGGTATTTCTCTTCTCATCCTCGTTCATCACCATACTACGACGCTCGGCGCCCATCATGATCTTGTCTTTGGCCTTCTCGAAATCATCCATATCAACCAGACGCTTGTTACCGCGCGCAGCGAACAAGGCGGCTTCATTGACCAGATTAGCCAAGTCAGCACCCGAGAACCCAGGTGTACCGCGGGCAATCAAATCAGGTCTGACATCACCGGAGATTGGCACCTTGCGCATGTGAACCTTGAGAATTTCCTCGCGGCCACGAATATCTGGAAGCGGCACAACGACTTGACGGTCGAAACGGCCCGGACGGAGCAAGGCAGGATCAAGAATGTCTGGCCTGTTCGTTGCCGCAACCACGATGATGCCAGCGTGACCTTCAAAACCGTCCATCTCAACGAGCAACTGGTTCAAGGTCTGCTCGCGCTCGTCGTTGCCACCACCAACACCGGCACCACGATGGCGCCCAACAGCGTCGATTTCATCGATAAAGATGATGCACGGCGAGTGCTTCTTGGCATTCTCGAACATGTCGCGAACACGTGCTGCGCCGACACCGACGAACATTTCAACAAAATCCGAACCGGAAATGCTGAAGAACGGCACCTTGGCTTCGCCAGCAACGGCTCTGGCGAGCAAAGTCTTGCCGGTACCTGGGTTGCCGACCAAAAGCACACCTTTGGGAACGCGGCCACCAAGCTTCTGGAACTTTGATGGGTCACGCAGGAAATCGACCAATTCCTGCACTTCCTCTTTTGCCTCGTCGCAACCGGCGACGTCCGCAAAAGTAATGGTGTTCTGTGCTTCGTCAGTCATCCGGGCGCGGGATTTGCCGAAGGAAAAGGCACCACCCTTGCCACCGCCCTGCATCTGGCGCATGAAGAAAACCCAGACACCAATCAACAACAGCATCGGGAACCAGCTGACGAAAAGGCTCATCAGGAAGGACTGTTCTTCCTCCGGCTTGGCCTCAATCTTGACACCATTTTTCAGCAAGTCAGAAACGAGCCAGAGATCCGGCGGCGCATAGGAAATAATGCGCTTTCCTTCAGTGGTCGTGGCCTTCAAGGTGCGGCCTTCCATCACCACTTTACTGATACGCCCCTGCTTCACCTCTTCGATGAACTGGGAATATTCGATGGAACCTTGGGCGACCTGGCGGGTGTTGAATTGATTGAATACCGTCATCAGCACAAGGCCTATGACCAACCAGATTGCGAGGTTTTTGAACGTATTGTTCAAGCTTGCTCTCCTTCTACAGCTTCGAGCGATAAAAGCGCCATTCTAAACAAAAGTTTCAGCGCAATGTGTGACCGAGCAAATAAAGCTCCGCACTCCTGTCGCGAGAAGCATCCGGTTTACGCACCACAACCGTTTTGAACGCCTCACGCATCGAACGGAAAAAATTCTCATAATCCGTTCCCTGAAATACTTTGACCAGAAAAGCCCCATCAGGTTTCATATGGGCAAGGGCAAATTCAAGACTCAGTTCGGCAAGGTGCATGATTCGCGCCTGATCGATCAGGGGTACACCTGACATATTGGGGGCCATATCGGACATTACAAGCCCAACTTGACGGCCATTCAGTTTTTCCTTCAGTTTCGCCAGAACTTCATCTTCGCGAAAATCGCCCTGGATGAATTCGACCCCATGAATCGGCTCCATCTCCAGCAGATCAAGCGCAAACACCAAACCACCGTCACCGACACGCTTGACGGCAACCTGTGACCAGCCGCCCGGGGTCGCGCCCAAATCGACCACCACCTCGCCCCGTTTCAGCAACTTGTCCTTGTCGTCAATTTCCATTAGCTTGAAAGCTGCACGTGAACGCCAACCTTCTTTCCTGGCGAGCTGCACATATGGGTCGTTGAAATGCTCGCGCATCCAAGCTTTACTGGTCCTGGTTCTAGCCATTCGGTAAAATGCCGTTTTTGAAAGGTTTTCTCATGTTGCCATTATCCTCCGACGAGCGCCGCGAATTGCGGGCTCGTGCTCATAATCTCAATCCTGTCGTCTCGATTGCCGAAAGCGGCCTGACTGAGTCAGTACTCAAGGAAATTGAGGTTTGCCTCAAAGCCCACGAACTGATCAAAATTCGCGTGTACGGCGACAGCCGCGAAAACCGCGAAGCCTATTTTGCGCAAATCTGCAGCGAACTTGATGCCGCTCCGGTTCAGCACATCGGCAAACTGCTTGTCGTTTTCCGCCCTGACCCTGCCGGCAATACTGCGGTCAACGGCACAAAAAGCTCAAAATCACGCGGTCCGGCGAGCGAGCCGCGGCGCACCAAACGCAGCTTTCAGGGCTGATTACTTCAGCCCTCGATTGGACCAAACGACCAGCCACAACCCCAGCAAACTCTGTAGCAAATAGAGGATGCTGGAAATACCGTGCCAAGTAGCAAAACGGTCCCGCAGCACGCTTTCCATCACTTCCCGCGGTAATGCATCGGCTTTCAGCTGCGCCATGAGCGGCTGGATGCCAAACTGGCTGGCAACTGCCATCAACACCATCAGCAACACCAGCCAGAACACTTCACTTCGAAAAAACCGGCTTCCCAAGCGGGCGAGCTGGAAAATCAGCAAGTAGCCGGCACACCCCAGGCCGACCCAGCCAATCAAACCAAACAACTTGCCAGCAATCATCCCCGCCAACTGACGATCACCGAGGCTGGAAAACAGGATTGGCGCCGCCAGATAACCAATCGCCCACAAGCCGCCAACCCATAGGGTGATGGCGACAAGATAGAGGGATTCAGAGAACTTGCGCATGATCCTGAATATTCGGCGTCAAAGCATCATGCTGAAAAACCCAGCCAGGGATGCAGCATTTGCCTGAACAAGTTGCACGAAATCCTTATTCGTAGCGAACATCAATAATTTCGTATTCGCGAATGCCACCCGGCGCCTGCACCTGTGCAATATCACCGGCGTATTTGCCGATCAGCGCACGCGCCATCGGCGAGCTGACTGAAACTTTGCCGACCTTGATATCGGCCTCATCTTCGCCGACGATCTGATAAGTCACGCTATTGCCGGAGTCCTGATCCTCAATCGCCACCGTCGCCCCGAAGACGCAGCGACCATCGGCATCAAGCAGTTTCGGATCAATAACTTGGGCATTCGAGAGCTTGCCCTCGACTTCCTGAATACGTCCCTCGACGAAACCCTGACGCTCCTTGGCGGCATCGTATTCGGCATTTTCGGAAAGATCACCATGCGAACGCGCTTCGGCAATAGCGGCGATTACGTTTGGGCGATCAACAGTCTTGAGTCGATGCAACTCTTCACGCAATCTTTCAGCACCAGCTACGGTCAACGGAACTTTGCTCATTTTTTCTTTCAGCAAAAGCAAAACCGCCGGCGCCCGAATGGGGCTGCCCGGCGGTTTAAATGGGTTTTAGTGAAGCTGTTTGTGTAGCGTCTGAATCGGATAGACCACGAGCTCACCTCGGTTGCGAATACCTTCAGCAGCTGCCTCGGCACCCCAGATTGTCGTGTACATCGTCACCCGCGCCTGCAGGCCGGAGGTTCTGATGGAACGCGAGTCATTAATCGCCAGGCGTTTTTCTTCAACGGTATTGATGATCAAGGAAATTTCGTTGTTCTTGATCATGTCAACAATGTGCGGCCGGCCTTCAGTTACCTTGTTGGCCATATGAACGGGCAACCCGGCAGCTTCGATGGCATGCGCCGTACCGCGTGTTGCGACCAGCTGGAAACCGGCCTCATGCAGATGCCGGGCGATCTCGACCGCCTTCGCCTTGTCGCTATCCTTGACGGACAGGAAAGCCTTGCCGGAAGACGGCAATTTGACGCTGGCCGCCAGTTGGGATTTGACGAAGGCTTCGGCAAAGGTCATGCCAACGCCCATCACTTCTCCGGTCGACTTCATTTCAGGACCCAAAATGGTATCAACCCCCGGAAACTTGGCAAAGGGGAAGACCGCTTCCTTGACCGAGAAGTAAGGCGGCACCACTTCACCGGCAATCCCCTGGTCTTTCAGACTACGGCCAGCCATGCAGCGCGCTGCAATTTTCGCCAACTGCATGCCCGTTGCCTTGGAAACGAAGGGCACAGTGCGTGAGGCACGCGGATTCACTTCCAGCACGTAGACGATTTCATCCTTGATCGCAAACTGGACGTTCATCAACCCGCAAACATTCAAGGCCTTGGCCATCAACTTGGTCTGACGACGCAGCTCATCCTGCACTGCATTGCTCAGCGAATACGGCGGTAGCGAGCAGGCCGAGTCACCCGAATGCACGCCGGCCTGCTCGATGTGCTCCATGACGCCACCAATGATGACTTCGACGCCATCGGATAGCGCATCGACGTCAACTTCACAGGCGTCATTCAGGAAACGATCCAGCAAAACCGGCGAATCATGGGAAACCTTGACGGCTTCGCGCATGTAGCGCTCAAGATCTTTTTGTTCATGGACAATTTCCATGGCCCGACCACCCAGCACATAAGACGGGCGAACCACCAGCGGATAACCAATCTCGACGGCCAGACGCAGGGCATCGGCTTCAGTACGTGCCGTACGATTGGGCGGTTGCTTGAGACCGATATCATGCAACAACTTCTGGAAACGCTCGCGATCTTCGGCGATGTCGATCGACTCCGGCGACGTGCCGATGATCGGCACACCATTCGCTTCGAGCGCCAACGCCAATTTTAACGGCGTCTGGCCGCCGTACTGGACGATGACGCCGACCGGCTTTTCGATGGCGACAATTTCCAGCACATCTTCCAGCGTCAGCGGCTCAAAGTAGAGGCGATCAGAGGTGTCGTAATCGGTAGAAACGGTTTCCGGATTGCAGTTGACCATGATGGTTTCGTAACCATCTTCGCGCATCGCCATCGCGGCATGAACACAGCAGTAGTCAAATTCGATGCCCTGACCGATACGGTTCGGGCCACCGCCCAGCACCATGATCTTTTTCTTGTCGGTCGGATTGGCCTCGCACTCGTCCTCATAGGTCGAGTACATATAAGCCGTGCCGGTCGAAAACTCGGCCGCGCAGGTATCGACACGCTTGTAGACCGGCCGGACGCCAAGCGCGTGGCGACGCTCACGCACCGCCGTTTCGCTGATTTTGGTCAGATGCGCCAAACGACGATCGGCAAAACCTTTACGCTTCAGGAAACGCAACTCTTCTGTGGTCAACGTCGAAAAATCACGTTTTTCAATTTCCAGTTCAAGATCAACGAGTTCCTTGATCTGCACCAGGAACCACGGGTCGATTTTGGTCAGATCGAAGACCTTCTCGATCGACATGCCGACACCGAAGGCATCGGCGACATACCACAGGCGGTCCGGTGTCGGGCGAGCCAGTTGCTCGTCGATGGTTTCCGGATCAACCGATTTCAGATTGAAGCCATCGACACCAACCTCCAGGCCGCGCAAGGCTTTTTGCAGCGATTCCTGGAACGTGCGACCAATCGCCATCACCTCGCCGACCGATTTCATCTGCGTCGTGAGCGTCGAATCAGCCTGCGGGAATTTCTCGAAGGCAAAACGCGGCACTTTGGTAACAACATAGTCGATGGACGGCTCGAATGAAGCCGGCGTCTTGCCGCCGGTGATATCGTTGGCCAGCTCATCAAGCGTGTAGCCGATGGCCAGCTTGGCGGCAATCTTGGCGATCGGGAAGCCGGTCGCTTTGGAAGCCAGTGCCGAAGAGCGTGAGACGCGCGGATTCATCTCGATGACGATCATCCGGCCATCGACCGGATTGATCGAGAACTGCACGTTGGAACCGCCGGTATCGACGCCAATTTCGCGCAGCACGGCAATCGAGGCATTGCGCAGAATCTGGTATTCCTTGTCGGTCAACGTCTGAGCAGGGGCGACGGTAATCGAGTCGCCGGTGTGCACACCCATCGGATCAAGATTTTCGATGGAACAGACGATGATGCAGTTATCCGCCTTATCGCGAACCACTTCCATCTCGTACTCTTTCCAGCCGAGCAGGGACTCTTCAATCAACAACTCATGGGTCGGCGAAGCCTCGAGACCACGTTTGCAGATAGTCTCGAACTCTTCGGTGTTGTAGGCGATACCACCGCCGGACCCGCCGAGCGTAAACGACGGGCGAATAATGGTCGGAAAGCCAATAGCAGCCTGTACCTGATAGGCCTCTTCCATACTGTGCACCACCGCCGAACGAGCAGAACCCAGACCAATCTTGGTCATCGCGTCCTTGAACTTCTGACGATCCTCAGCCTTGTCGATTGCCTCCTTGGAAGCACCGATCAGTTCAACATTGAATTTTTCAAGCACGCCTTCACGATCAAGATCGAGGGCGCAGTTCAGGGCCGTCTGTCCACCCATGGTCGGCAACAGCACATCCGGGCGTTCTTTTTCGATGATCTTGGCCACAACCTGCCAGGTAATCGGCTCGATGTAGGTGACATCGGCCATTTCCGGATCGGTCATGATGGTCGCCGGATTCGAATTGACCAGGATGACCTTGTAACCCTCTTCGCGCAAAGCCTTGCACGCCTGGGCGCCGGAGTAATCAAATTCACAGGCCTGACCAATAATGATCGGGCCGGCGCCAATAATCAAAACACTTTTTATGTCTGTACGTTTAGGCATGGTTATTCCTGCGGTGCCTTATTGCGCCGCTTGCGTCGCAGCAGCGCTACGCGTCATGGTGTCAAGGAAGCGATCAAAAAGGTAGGACAAATCGTTTGGACCCGGGCTGGCTTCCGGATGCCCCTGAAACGAGTAAGCCGGCACATCGGTACGAGCAACGCCCTGCAGCGAGCCATCGAACAAGGAAACGTGAGTTACCCGCAGATTTTTCGGCAAGGAATCGATGTCGACCGCAAAACCGTGGTTCTGGCTGGTGATCACGACCTGGCCGGTATCCATATCCTTGACCGGATGATTGGCGCCATGGTGGCCAAATTTCATCTTCAAGGTTTTTGCGCCTGAAGCCAAGGCCAACAATTGATGGCCAAGACAGATGCCAAAAACGGGAATACCACTCTCAAGAAATTCACGAATGGCGGCAATCGCGTAGTCGCACGGCTCCGGATCCCCCGGGCCATTCGACAGGAAAATCCCGTCCGGCTGCATCGCCAGTACATCGGCGGCCGGCGTTTGCGCCGGCACAACAGTCAGTTTGCAGCCACGCCGGGCCAACATCCGAAGGATATTTCGCTTGACGCCAAAATCATATGCGACGACGTGAAAGCGTGGCTCCACACCCGGCTGGTAGCCCTTCAGTGCCCACTCACCTTCGGTCCAGGGATAGCTGGCCTTGGTGGAAACCACCTTGGCCAGATCCATGCCAGTCAGACCGGGGAACGCCCTGGCCACCTCCAGCGCCTTGGTTTCATCGACTTCGCCAGCCAGAATGCAGCCAGCCTGAGCGCCTTTTTCACGCAGAATACGCGTCAGCTTGCGGGTATCAATACCGGCAATCGCAACCATCCCGTGCTTCTTGAGATAGGACGAAAGATCGTCCTGCAGGCGCCAGTTGGAAGCGCGCGGCGGCAGGTCACGAATAACCAGACCGGCAGCGTAGTTGGCATTGGATTCAAAATCTTCTGCATTGCAACCGGTGTTGCCGATATGCGGGTAAGTCAGCGTAACGATCTGGCGACAATAGGAAGGATCGGTAAGGATTTCCTGGTAGCCGGACATGGCAGTGTTAAACACCACCTCACCGCTGGTCACGCCATCTGCGCCGATGGACTGGCCCTTGAATACCGTTCCGTCGGCGAGGGCGAGAATGGCGGGTATAAATGAGGGCAACAACGACACGACCGGCTCTCCTAAAATTCTATATATGCATGTGCCAAGCGGGAAGGCTTGCGCCTCCCCGCTTGTGCTTTTTTAACCTTATTATTTTAGCCGAAAATCACCTTTTCAGGCAAATTCAAGGGATTACGGCAAAACACGCGTCTCGACAAACTGCTTGATGGCCGGACGAATTTGCGCCATCTCTTCCGCCAGTTCAACGTAAAGCCGATGACAGCTCGCCCAATCAGTATTTTCGACCGACATTGCTGCATTTTCCATTTCCATTGCCCGGCGGCGTGCCTGCTCGGCATGGAACATCGCCAACAGGCCTTTCAGCGTATGGGTGTGCATCCGCAATTCATGCGAATCGGAAGCCAGTAGCGCCCGATTGACTCGACCCAGATGCTCATCCCACTCCGAGAGCAACATGGCGGCCATGGTCGCGAAAAGATCGGCATCCCCGATATCCTGAAGCGCCGCCTTTAGGTCAAGACGAATCGCATCTTTGCCTAACACGACACCAATTATTGATATCCGCCCATCAAATTCCTCCTCGCTCGCCCGCGCCAGTGCGGCAAACAACTCGTCAGACCGCAAGGGCTTGGCGACATAATCATTCATGCCGGCCTCCATGCAACGATCACGGTCGCTGGCCATGACATTCGCCGTCATGGCAATGATATACACTGGGCGAAATTCATGCGAAACCACCCAGCTACGCCGCATTTCGCGCGAACGTATGGCTTCGGCTGCTTCTACACCGCCCATTACAGGCATTTGCATGTCCATCAAAATGACATCGAAGTGACCGCTATCGAACAGCTCGACGGCCTCTGCACCGTTATTGGCAACAATGACCTGGTGCGATTGACGCTCCAGCAAGCGTGTGGCCAATTCCTGATTCACGGGATTATCTTCAACCAGCAGGATATTCAATATTTTCTCTGCCGGCTCCGCCGAGCCGAGATCGAAGGATGCCAATTCCAGTCCGGCCGTCGTACCCTCTGCCAACGCCAGGGCGTCAATCAGATCTTCAGCACCGATCGGCTTTACCAAATGAGCAGACACCTCCAGTTCGCGCAAACGGGCTAGATCGTGGCGCTGATTTTCTGTGGTCAGCATCACCAGCAGACGCTCGTGCCGAGCAGTATTGCGCCAATTTTCAGCCAGCGCGAAACCGGCGGGGGTATCCATGTTGGCGTCGACAAAAATGTAGTCATAGGGAAAGTCGACCGCACGACTGCGCTCAATTGCCGCCAGAGCCGCTGCTCCGTTGGCAACCAGCGAGGACTGAACACCCATTCTTTCAAGCATTTTGACCAGACACTGCGCTGCCGTTGAATTATCTTCAATAATCAGTGCGCGACGGCCTTGATACTTGGGCTCAAGCGCCACCTGCGGCCGTGTCTCCGGCAAGACGCCAAAACGTGCGGTAAATGAGAAAAGAGAACCAATACCTGGCGTACTTTCAAGCCAGATACGGCCATCCATTAATTGGACCAGTCGTGCACTGATCGCCAGACCAAGTCCTGTGCCGCCAAAACGACGAGTCGTTGAGACATCTGCCTGTGAAAATGCCTCAAAAATTGCCTGCTGCTTGTCTGGCGGCACGCCGATTCCGGTATCGCGGACCGAAAAACGGAGAAAAATTGACCCCTCGGTGAGCTGTTCCACCGTTACTTCGAGTGCTATCTCACCTTGCTCGGTGAATTTGATAGCATTGCCAATCAGGTTGATAATGACTTGGCGCAAGCGTGTCGGATCGCCAACCACCCGCTGCGGCACTTCCGGCCGGACATCGGCAATCAGCTCCAAGCCTTTTTTATGGGCGCTGACAGCGAGAACGCGGGCAGCCTCAAGCAGGGTATCGTGAATCGAAAACGCCAGTGTTTCAAATTGAATTTTGCCGGCTTCAATCTTCGAAAAATCGAGAATGTCATTGACGATGATCAGCAAGGACTCGGCCGAAGATTTCACCGTCCTCAAATAATGTCGCTGCTCCGCATCGAGTTGGGTATCGAGGGTCAATTCGGTCATGCCGATAATGCCATTCATCGGCGTCCGTATCTCATGGCTCATGTTGGCCAGAAACGCACCACGCGCCTTGTTGGCAGCCTCCGCAGCCTCCTTGGCCAGAATGAGTGCCGCTTCGGCCTCTTTTACATCGCTGATGTCGCGCTGCAAAACCAGCATGCGACTAGGCTCGCCATCGGCATCACGGGCCGCTACAGCGCCACGCAACAGAAACCAGCGCCAAAGACCATCCTTGGCTCGAATTCGACACTCCGCCTGGAAATATCGTTCCTGACTCTGCGCCTGGGCAGCGATCCGTAGTTGCAAGGCTTTCAGGTCTTCCGGCTGAACCAGTCGCTGCCACTGGGCAATCGAGTTATCGAGATCGCTGGGCGCATAACCGAGCATCTCTTTCCAGTGACGCCCGGCATCGATATTGCCAGTCCGCAGGTTCCAGTCGGTCAAGGCATCGCCGGAAAGCAGGCTTTGCCAACTATTCAGGCCAACGTAAGCACTGTAAGATGCATCGACTAGACCGAGTAGTTTCTCTACACCGTCAGCGAGAGGTGCATGCTGCGTATAACGCGCCGCCTCAATCGATTGCCTGACCTGCGGCTCGCCGTCGCCACCGAATACCTCTTGAAGCTGACGAGCCAGCAGGCGGGATTTCATGGCAGGTTAGCGTAAGCCAAGAACATCCTGCATATCAAACAGACCATTCGAACGACCAGCGATGAAACGTGCCGCACGCAAGCTCCCCAGAGCGTAGGGCTGACGGCTGCTGGCCTTGTGTGTCACTTCAACGCGCTCGCCAAGGCCGCAGAACATCACCGTATGGTCGCCCACGATGTCGCCACCACGTACGGTTGCAAAACCGATGGTCGAAGGATCACGCTCGCCGGTAACACCTTCACGACCATAGACCGCACACTCCTTCAAATCACGCTCCAGCGCGTTGGCCAACACTTCACCCATACGCAATGCCGTGCCAGAAGGCGCATCAATCTTCATACGATGGTGTGCCTCGACAACTTCTATGTCGTATCCCTGATTCAAAATACGGGCTGCCGTATCCAGCAACTTGAAGACCAGATTGACGCCAACCGCCATATTCGGCGCAAACACCACGGGAATGTCCTTGGCGGCGGCGGCAATCGCTGCCTTGCCTTCGGCTTCAAAACCAGTAGTACCGATGATGATGCCAACCCCGGCCTGGCGGCAAAGCTCAAGATGATGCAGCGTGCCTTGCGGCCGGGTAAAGTCGATCAGGCAATCAATGTTTTTCAGGCCAGCAGCAAGATCGTCGGTAATAACAACATCGCTTGCCATGCCCACCAGTTCACCGGCTGTTTTGCCGATAACCGGGCTACCCGGCGTATCGAATGCCGCACCTAGTGCAAGCTGCTCATCCTTTAGACAAGCCTCGATCAACATGCGGCCCATACGGCCGCCGGCGCCCACAATACCAATTCGCGTTGCACTCATTGCTTAAAATCCCAACATGTCCATGGTTCGACGGAAATAACTTGGCTCCTCACGCGGCGGCAGCGGCTTGTCAGCAGTCTCACCGCTCAGCGAACCAAGATCAATCAGGCGGCTTTTTGTGGTCGGCGCGGTTAATTCGCCAACTTCAGCCACTGCAACGTCGCCTTCGACACGCTGCAGCCGACCTTCCGCATCAAAGAAAACAGTAAATTGGCGCGACTCCACCTTACCAGTCTGGCCGTTCCGATATTGATAGACATAGTCCCAGCGCTGTTGATGGAAGATGTCCGCTACCATCGGCGTACCCAGCAGGAAACGCACCTGGTCGCGGGTTTGCCCCGGCTTGAGTTGGGCAACCGCTTCCTGACTCAGTACGTTGCCTTGCTGGATGTCGATTTTGTATTCATTAATGAAGCTCGGCTTGGTCGAGCAAGCGACCAGCAGCATGGAGCACGCTGCAGCAAGCAATAGGCGGGAACGGGGCATGCGGGTTTCCGGAGTTTCTCAAACGTCTTTGAAGCGGTATATCATACCCGAAATCACCGATTGCCCTGCCTCACCAATTTCTGGAATCTAGACAATGAGCGACCCCCAAAGCCTCAAGAACATGGGCTTGAAAGCCACCTTTCCGCGCCTGAAGATTCTTGAGCTTTTCGAGAAAAGCACCCTCCGCCACATGACGGCGGAAGACGTTTATCGCATGTTGATCGCAGAAAACATGGATATCGGGCTGGCAACGGTTTATCGCGTACTTACCCAGTTTGAGCAGGCCGGTTTGCTTGAACGGCACTTTTTCGAGTCGGGAAAAGCTGTTTTCGAAATCAACCACGGTAAACACCACGACCATCTGGTCTGTGTCGATTGCGGCCGAGTCGAGGAGTTTTACGACCCGGAGATTGAAAAGCGACAAAATGCTGTCGCTGTCGAGCGCGGTTTTGCCATACAAGACCATGCGCTTTATCTCTACGCTCATTGCATCAAGCCGGAATGCCCGCACCGCAGCAACCCGGATCGCAAAATCCGAACGCCCGATCCCAGAGAGCCTGATTGAGTGCCAGCGCACTGGGGAACTGGCTTTCCTCGGCGGGGGCGACTTTTTTACTGATTACGCTGGCCGAATTCGGTGACAAAAGCCAGCTCGTCTGCATGACCTTGGCCGCCCGCCATCGTGGCTTGCCGGTGGTCCTCGGCGCCGTTAGCGCCTTCGCCATCCTGAATTTTCTCGCCGTGCTATTTGGCGCAGCCGTTGCCGCCTGGCTCCCTGACTGGCTGATCGCGCTGGCTGTGGCAACGCTGTTTGCCGCCTTCGGTATTAGCGCACTACGTTACCGGGAAGAAATTGAAGACGAAGAAGTCGCAGAAAAACCCGGCCACGGCATTTTCGCAACCACTTTTTTGATGATCTTTCTGGCAGAGTTTGGCGACAAAACGCAGATTGCCGTTGCTGGCATGGGGAGCACGACCGACACTGCGGCCGTATGGCTGGGCGCCACACTAGCGTTAACCTTCACTTCGCTACTCGCCGTCATTGCCGGGCGCAAATTTTTGCACCGCTTGCCGCTTGCCTGGATTCACCGGGTCAGCGGCGTTTTTTTCCTGCTGCTCGCCGGACTGGCTGTAGCTCGCCTGATCCACAACGGGTTCTGATTTTCAGCTTTTTTTACGGTTGACCGCAGCATTTCAAAAAATGCACGCCAACCAACGACAATTGATGCGCTAGGCGCGCAGCAACTCGCTGGCGTGCTGCAAGGTAATCTCGGTAATTTCGACGCCGCCCAGCATGCGGGCGATTTCCCGGACGCGACCATCGACATCGAGCGGTTGAATCGAACTCAACGTCACGCCATCGCGCGTCGCCTTGCTAACCTGCCATTGCCAGTCGGCCTGGGCTGCGACCTGCGGCAAGTGCGTCACGCATAAAACCTGACGCTCATTACCCAGTTCATGCAACAGCCGGCCAACAATTTCTGCCACACCGCCGCCAATACCGACGTCAACCTCATCGAAAATCAAGGTCGGCACGCTGGCTGAACGGGAAGTCAGCACCTGGATGGCCAGACTGATCCGCGACAATTCGCCCCCCGAGGCCACCTTGGCCAGGGACTTGGCTTCATTGCCAGCCAGCCCGCCAATGCGGAATTCGATCTGTTCCTGGCCGTAGACCGCCCCACTTTCAATCGGTAGCAGAGCCACCTCGAAACGGCTGGATGACAAGGCTAGTTGACGCATTACTTCGCTGACTGACCTGCCCATTTCCTCGGCCGCTCGGCACCGTCCGGCCGACACCTCGGCGGCCTGCGCCGTGTATTCGGCCCGGGCCGCTGCCACCCGGGTTTCGAGCACGGCCAGATCAGTGGATGCCTCCAGCGCCGCCAGCCGTTGCTGCCAGCTTTCGAGCAGGCCAGGCAAAGCTTCTGGCTGAACGCGATATTTGCGGGCCGCCGCCAGAACCGCTTCGATGCGCCGCTCGACAACTGCCAGACGCGCCGGATCGACATCGACACGATCGGCGTAGCGACGCAGGGTAGAAACCGCCTCAGACAGTTCAGCTTGCACCGACTGCACCAGGGCGGCGACCTCCTGCAGTGCCGGATCATATTCACCGAGAGAGTCGAGCCGGGAAGCGACGCTGTCGACCTGTCGCTCGCAGGCCACATCGTCATCGGCCAATACCGACAAGGCGAACTGAGCCCCTTCGATCAGACTGGCCGCGTGACCCAGCCGACGATGCTCAATCTCCAGTTCAACCCATTCATCAATTGAAAAAGTCAAGGCGCCCAGTTCGCGCACCTGCCACTCCAGTTGTTCGCGCTCACGCAGTAAAGCATCGGCCCCCTCACTGGCGGCACGCAGGCTTTGCTCGGCCTCGCGCCAAACACGGAAAGCCACCCCAAGTTCGCGCACCCTGCCGGTCAGCCCGGCGTGAGCATCGAGCAACTGGCGCTGGGCGTCCGTACGCAATAGCGACTGGTGCGTATGTTGGCCATGGATATCGACCAGCCACTCGCCCACTTCGCGCAACTGTTGCACGGTTGCCGGCGAGCCGTTGATATAGGCCCGCGAACGGCCGCCGGCATCGATGACGCGACGCAGCAACAGTTCATCATCGGCATTGAAATCATTGGCGACCAGCCAGTCACGAACTGCCGGCAAGGCGCTGACATCGAAGGTGGCAGCAACTTCCGCCTTGTCACAGCCGGAACGGACGACACCGGCATCGGCTCGCTCGCCGAGCGTCAAAGCCAATGCATCGATCAGAATCGACTTGCCGGCCCCGGTTTCTCCAGTCAACGCGCCAAAACCGGCCAAAAACTCAAGCTCCAGCCGGTCGACAATGACAAAGTTACTGAGGGTCAGATGACGCAACATCAAGTGCCTTTCGGGCGTTCGCTCCACTGCAGTTTTTGGCGCAGCATGGCGAAATAACTGTAACCCGGCGGATGCAGGAAGCAGATGGTGTAGTCGGAGCGCCGCAGGCGAACGCAATCGTTACGTTCCAGATCGAGCGTGACCTGGCCATCGAAGTGCACACGCGGATCATCGGCATGGATGATGCGCAATTCGATGTCGGCACTGTCGTTGACGATGATCGGCCGATTGGTCAGCGAGTGCGGGCAAAGCGGAACGAGTGCGATGCCGGTCAGGGTCGGGTGCAGAATCGGCCCGCCGGATGAGAGCGCATAGGCCGTGGAGCCGGTCGGCGTCGACACGATCAGGCCATCGGAACGTAGCTTGTAGATGAATTCGCCGTCGATGAAGAGCTCAAATTCAATCATTCGACCGATCGCGCCCTTGTCGATGACTGCATCGTTCAGCGCCATGTTCGAGGCAATCTCCTTGCCATCGCGAATCACCTCGGCCGCCAGCAGTAGACGTTTTTCCGGGGTGAACCGGCCATCAAGCAGATCGTCCATGCAGGTCAGCATGTCGTCACGGGCGATATCGGTCATGAAACCAAGCCGCCCCTGATTAACGCCAACCAGCGGCACGCCATAGCGGGCCAGCCTGCGGGCAGCATTGAGCATGGTACCGTCACCGCCAAGGACAATGGCGATATCGGCGTGAGCGCCAATGTCGTTGAAACCGCAAGTCACCCAGCGCGCAAGATCGACGATGCGACCAATATGCTCTGATGTTTCGCGTTCGATAAAGACGGAAATACCCCGCTCATGCAGGTATTCCGCCAGGCGACGCAACGACTCTGCGATCTCCAGACTATGGTATTTGCCGACCAGCGCGATGGTCTTTGGCGAGCGGTGGGATGCGAAGCCTCTGTTCATGACCTGAATTCTTGCATAAAAATGGGCAGTAGCGCCGCTCGCAGTTTTTTGTACAATGCCCTGCCATGTTGGACGAACGCTCACGCACCCTACTCAAAGCCCTGGTTGAACATTACATTGCTGATGGTCAACCGGTGGGCTCACGGGCCTTGTCGCGCTTCTCGGGCCTCGATTTGTCGCCGGCCACCATTCGCAATGTCATGGCTGACCTGGAGGAAGCCGGTTTCGTCGCCAGCCCGCACACCTCGGCCGGGCGCGTCCCAACACCACGGGGCTACCGGCTGTTTGTCGACAACCTGCTCACCGTGCAACCACTTGAAGCCCGCCAACTGGGTGCCATGGAAGAGGCTCTGCACGGCCTGCCCTCGAAACAGATCATCGCCAGTGCCTCGCAACTCCTATCCAGCCTGACACATTTTGCCGGCGTCGTCATCGCGCCGCGCCGGGCGAGCAGCCGGATTCGCCAGATCGAGTTTCTCAGTCTGTCGGACAAACGCATTCTGCTCATCATCGTCACCACCGATGGCGACGTGCAAAACCGTATTCTGAATACTGACAAATCCTATTCGCCGGCCGAACTGGTCAGTGCGGCGAATTATCTGAACCAGAATTTTGCCGGCCTCGATTTCGAACAGATCCGCCAACACCTGGCGAGTGAAATTCAGCAACTGCGCAACGACATCACGCCGCTGATGGCGCTGGCCTTGGCCGCCGGGGATGCTGCGTTATCCGAAAACGCCACGCCCTACGTCATCTCCGGTGAGCGAAATCTGCTCGATGTTGAAGAACTCTCGTCGAACATGAAACGCCTGCGCGAACTGTTCGACCTCTTCGACCAGCGTTCCAGCCTGATCCGTCTGCTCGATGTATCCAACCGCGCCGAGGGTGTGCAGATCTACATCGGCGGCGAATCAGGCATTGCCACACTCGACGAGTGCAGCGTCATCGCCGCCTCCTACACAGTCGATGGTCAGGTGGTTGGCTCGGTCGGCGTCATCGGCCCGACCCGCATGGCTTACGAACGGGTGATTCCGATCGTCGATATCACCGCCAAACTGCTTTCCAGCGCCCTCTCTCACCAAAGCATCGGTAACTAATGTCCCGCTATCTCCCCGAACCGCCGCATCGGCACGGCAGCGCCTCGTCCACTGCAGTCGTTTTGGTCAATCTGGGCACGCCCGATGCGCCCACGGCACCTGCCGTCAAGCGCTACCTGCGCCAGTTTCTCTCCGACCCGCGCGTCGTCGAGATACCAAAACCAATCTGGTGGCTGATTTTGAATGGCATCATTCTGAATATCCGCCCCAGGAAATCGGCTGCCAAGTACGCCACAGTCTGGATGCCCGAAGGTTCGCCCTTGCGTGTCCATACCGAACGCCAGACCAAATTGCTCAAAGGTTTGCTCGGCGAGCGCGGCCACCATCTGACGGTCACCTCAGCCATGCGCTACGGCACACCGTCGATACTGTCTGTCCTAGCACAACTGAAGGCCGCAGGCGCGACGCGTATCCTGCTCGTACCGATGTACCCGCATTACTCGTCGAGCACCACCGCAACAGTGATCGACGAGGCCTGCACCTGGCTGCAGCAATCGCGCAACCAGCCGGAAATGCGCTTTATCCGCAATTTCCATGACGACGAAGCCTATCTCGCCGCGCTCGAAAAATCGGTCCGCCAGCACTGGCAGACCCATGGCACCCTGGGCAAAAACGACCGCCTGCTCATGAGCTTTCATGGTCTCCCCAAGCGCAGCCTCGATCTGGGCGATCCGTATTTCTGCGAGTGCCACAAAACCGGCCGCCTCTTGGCCGAACGACTGAATTTGCCGCCTGAGCAGTTCAAGATCACTTTCCAGTCACGCTTCGGGAAAGCCACCTGGCTGCAACCCTATACCGCCCCTACCCTGCACAGCATGGGCGCCGAAGGTATCCGCCGGGTCGATGTGATCTGCCCCGGTTTTGTCGCCGATTGCCTGGAAACACTGGAAGAAATCGCCCAGGAGGCCCGCGATGACTTTCTCGCCGCCGGCGGCAAGGAGTTTCATTACATTCCCGCCCTCAACGAAGACGGCGCCTGGATCGAGGCACTAACCGGCCTGGTCGAGCGTCACCTGGCAGGTTGGCAGACAAAAACGGCTACCGACCCGAAGGTGCTGGAAATCAGTGCCCATGAAGCCCTCAAATTTGGCGCCGGCTCTTGAAATATCGGCCCCCGCTCAAACATCAGAACAATCTGATATTTGGAGTCTGTAATGAGCGATAGCCTGCACGTCGTCTGCCCGCATTGTGCTGCGGTCAACCGTATTTCTTCGGCCAGACTGAATGAGTCGCCGGTCTGCGGACAATGCAAACAAAACCTGTTTACCGGCGAACCGCTGGAACTGACTGCCAGCGATTTTGAGCGCCATATCAGGCGTAGCGATCTGCCGGTCGTCGTTGATTTTTGGGCCTCATGGTGCGGCCCCTGCCAAATGATGGCACCCAATTTTCACCAGGCAGCCATCGATCTGGAACCCTATGTTCGGCTAGCCAAACTGAACACCGAGAGCGAGCAGCAACTCGCTGCCCGATTCAATATCCGCAGCATCCCGACCCTGGCGATCTTCAAAGAGGGTCGCGAAATAGCCCGCCAGAGCGGCGCGCTTGATCTCGGCAGCCTGAAACGCTGGATACGACCGCACCTTTACAAAACTTAACTTTGCCGGCGAACGCTGACCCGACCTTACCGGGGAAGAAAATCGGGGGCGCCCGCCTTTGGCCGACTCGGTGAGCCTCTCCGATGCCGGCAAGGAGGCCCAATCGGCAGATTCAATCAAGGAAGCACAGGATGCTGCGGTCAACAGCGATCCTGGGCTAAACTTGATTCGCTCCATGCTTGATCAGCCTGCACCTGGGCAATGCCACCCGCAAAATCGATCCGCTGGGCCTGAATTTTTCCGGCTATGCAGCGCAACTCACCGACCGGCAATGATCAGCGCCAGTCACCGGCTGCCTCTGGCGTTGGCGCCATCGCACTAAGCCGCACTAAGCCGCACTAAGCCGCACTAATACGCCTTTTGAGCGCAAAACAAATGAAAATGAAATACTTGGAAAAATTCGCACTTCCGGGATTTTTTTGCATGAAGATGGCGAGGCTGGCACAATTCAGCAAATCGACCTGACCGCTTAATATAATCGGCGGCAGTTACCTAAGGGAATGACATGCTGCGCTTTGCCGATTTGAAAATCTGGGTGCGCCTGACCGCCGCCATCTGGCTCATCCTCGCCATTATCTGGGCTGGTGCCATTGTTTGGACAACGCAAGTCAATCGCGATACCGCCATCCGCCAGGCGCAGGATTTTTCGCAAAGCATTCATGAAATGACCATGGCCGGCCTGACCGGCATGATGATCACCGGCACCATCGGTCAGCGCGAAGTTTTTCTCGATCAAATCAAGCAGTTGTCGATCATCAAGGATCTGCACGTCGCCCGCAGCGAGGCTGTAATAAAACTTTACGGCCCTGATACCAAGGAAAGCCGCCCCCTCAGCGCCCTTGAACAGCAGGTAATGAGTAGCGGCGTTCCTTACATGGCGGTTGAGTCGAACAATGGCAGTTCGTCCCTGAATGTCATCAACCCGACCAAAGCATCCAAAAGCTATCTCGGCAAGGACTGCGTCCTCTGTCACCAGGTTCCGGAAGGCAGCGTGCTCGGCGTGGTCAGCATGAAAGTCTCGCTGGACTCCGTTGAGTCCGAAGTTGCCGCCTTCCGCCTCAAAATCGCCGGTGTTGCACTGGCTGCCCTGGGCGCCCTGCTTGTCATAATCTACCTGCTGACCCGACATTTCGTCACCGCACCACTTGAAGAGTTGCGCAAGGGACTGCGCGATATCGCCAGCGGCGAAGGCGACTTGACCCGCCGCCTGCCGGTCAAGGGCAAGGATGAAGTGGGTCAGTCAGCGCTGGTCTTCAATGAAATGATGGAAAACTTCAACCAGTTGGTCCGCCAGGTACGCGACTCGGCCGGTCAGGTTTCCGCTCGCGTGGCGGCGCTCTCCGACAATACGGATCGTGTTTCGCAAAGCTCTCATCTGCAAAACGAAAAATCCAACGAAGCCGCAGCTGCGGTCGAGCAACTTGTGGTCAGCATTTCCTCGATTGCGCAGAGTGCCGAACGCGTCCAGCACCAATCGCAGGAAAGCCTTTCCCGCGCCAACGAGGGCAGCCGCAATCTGACGGTCCTGCTTGGTGAAATGGCGGTTGTGGAAAGCGCTGTCAAGGAAATGGCAATTTCCGTCAATGACTTTGTCCGCAATACCGAATCGATTACGCAAATGACCCGCGAGGTCAAGGACATTGCCGAACAAACCAACCTGCTCGCGCTCAACGCCGCCATCGAAGCGGCGCGTGCCGGCGAACAGGGCCGGGGCTTTGCCGTGGTTGCCGACGAAGTGCGCAAACTGGCCGAGAAGTCATCCCGTTCGGCCAGCGAAATCGACACCATCACGGCCACCCTGAGCGCGCAGTCAGTCGCCGTCAGGCGCAGCATTGAACAAGGCTTGGAGCATCTGGCCAGCAGTCAATCCGCGGTCGCCACCGTCTCCAGCGTCTTGCAGGCCACCAACGGCTCGGTCACCGAAGTCGGCCACGGCCTGGATGCCATCGCTTCGGCCACTGAACAGCAACGCCGCGTTTCCAGCGATGTCGAAGCCAGCATCGAAGCGATTGCCGGCATGGCTCGCGACAATACCGGCGCTGTCGAACAAACGGCTGGAGCTGCGCATGATCTGAAACGCCTGGCCGAGGGGCTGGCGGCGATGGTTGGTCGCTTCAAGGTTTAAGAAACCCGATCGCCAAATCTGAAACCGCCTCGATCGAGGCGGTTTTCACATGGGCGTCAATTCCATGTCCAGCCCGCCTCCGGGGCGCGAGCGTATAAAACCGGTCTGCGATCCGGCGCCCACCTGAACCGCTGGCTGCCCCAGGGCGGCGGCAATTTTATTGACTTCCCGCAAGCGCCTGATCATTCGCGCCAACAGTACATTGCGCATGCGCTCAAGCAACTCCTCGGACGAAAGCGCCAGGGCTGACGCATTGATTTCGAGGAACAGGGTCGTTTCCAGCGTGACCGCCGAGGCATGTCGCTGATTGCTGGCGGGATGCAGATAGGCCACTTCACCGACTGGCTCGCCCGGGCCAAGACGACAAAGCGTGCGGCCTTCGATGGAAATCTCGACACAACCAGAAATGACAATACCGAACATTTTGTTATTCTCGCCTTCGCGAATGACCAGCACATTCGGCGAAACCTCTCGCCAGACGGCGACGCGCAGAACTTCCCAAATCTCGTCGTTCTCAAACTCGGTAAAGAAGTCGAGCTTGCGCAACACTTCGAAATGGCGAGTGTCCTGAGCGGTCTGATCATCCTCAAGAATCTGGTAGCGCACGGCTGACAGATCCTTGGCGAACTCGGCACCATTCCGGTAACGGCTGTACAAATCCTTTTCCAGCGCACGCCGCAAAATGCCGTTCAGCCCTTCCGGCAGGTTTGGGTTGAGCGCAGTGACTGCTGGCGCATCGGTATTGATAATCCGGTAAATCAAGGTTGCCTGGTTGGAGGCGCGGAAAGGCAGGCGCCCGGTAAGCAACTGGAACATCACCACACCAAGCGAGTAAAGATCGGTCTTCTGGTTCAGCGGATAGGCCTTGATCTGCTCCGGCGACATATAGGCCGGCGAACCGACCCCCATGATGAAGGTCGAGTCGCGATCCATGTCCTTGTTCATGTTCAAGGCCAGACCGAAATCAGCGATTTTCGGCTCGTCGTTGGCAGCAATCATGATATTTGCCGGCTTGATATCGCGATGAATGATGCCTTGCCGATAAGCACTATCGAGCGCCATGCAGCACTTGAAAATGATGCCGATCACTCGGTGCATCGGCAACAGCTTGTCGATCCGGCAATGCTCCTCGAGATTGAAACCCTGGATGTACTCCATCGCCAGATAGGCAAACTCATCCTCGACCACTGCTTCGAAAACCCGGACGATATTCGGGTGATTGAGCCGCTTCGAAACCATGCCTTCATTCTGGAACAACTTGCGCATGCGACGTGACATCGCCGCACAATCCTGACCGAAGCGGATCACCTTGACGGCAACCTGGCGATCGGAATCCGGGTCATCACAGAGGTAGACCGTAGCAGTCGCCCCTTTGCCCAGTTCGCCACGCACGCGGTATTTGCCTATTGTTTCCATGCCGGATTCTTGGAAAAGCTCATTGAATAATCGTAGCACGCACCAGCCGGACGGGGGGAGCGGTTTTGGTATGCAAAGAATGTCACTCAAAGCACTTGAAAGACATCTGACAGCCCCCAAATACTGCAACAGCTTATTTGGAGAATCGCCTATGTCCAACCCCGAACCCACCCAGGAAGCCATGCTGGGTAATGAACCAATCACCGAACCCATTGTGGAAATCGCCGCCGAGCCGAGTGCAGCCGATAAAGTCGACACCCTGCCCAGCATCCATGAGCAGTTCCGCCAACTCGAACTGCAAGCCGCCGAGCATTACGACGCCTGGCTGCGCGCCAAGGCAGAAGGTGAAAATATCCGCCGCCGGGCTCAGGAAGATATTTCCAAGGCCCACAAGTTTGCCGTCGAAAGATTCGCCGGTGAGTTGCTGGCAGTCAGGGACAGCCTGGAAGCGGCGCTGGCCGTGCCGGAGCAAACCGTTGAAAGCTTCAAGTCGGGCGTCGAACTGACCCTGAAACAACTGGTTTCCGCCTTCGAAAAGAACGCGCTGCTTGAAGTCAATCCGGCTGGCGAAAAATTCGACCCGCACAAACATCAGGCAATCGGCCTGCTCGACTCGGAGCAGGAAGCCAATACCGTGGTCAGCGTCCTGCAAAAGGGCTACATGATCGCCGACCGCGTGCTGCGCCCGGCGCTGGTTATGGTCGCCAAGCCGAAGTCTTGAAATTCGGGCTAACACCCCC